>FLNY01003763.1_pt1 | contig 55964 bp, 35 predicted proteins | sample 1140381 | NCBI WGS metagenome assembly FLNY01 (sample SAMEA3878172, study PRJEB12797) | bioreactor metagenome | biome: Moose rumen | place: Sweden | collected 2011-10
TCACCTCGCGGTAGAACTTGTTGTGCCAGGCTGATGGGTCATCATACCGGCGGCTTTCACGCCCGCACATCAAATCGGATGGCGAGTTGAACAGGTCGAACTGCTTGTTTGTACTACTTTTCTTGAACATTGCCTAATGCTTTGATTACAAGTGTAAAGGTACAAAAAAATCTCCAGAGTACAAAATGTCAAAGAACGATATTGTGTTAAACTAACGTAATATATTAATGGGGTCGGGCTGACCGACTTTTTAAAGTGGATTCATTATTGCAAAAGTACAAAGAAATGACGAATGACAAGTGACGAGTGACGAATTAATTGAGTGAAAAGTGAAGAATTTCTTCATTCTTCATTCTTCATTCTTCATTAATTAGTATCTTTGCAGACAAATTTAATCACAATGCAAAGACGAAAGACCCATGAAGTGCGCGTAGGCTCAATAGGCATCGGGGGCGAGAACCCCGTGCGGGTGCAGTCGATGTGCACGACCTCGACGATGGATACCGACGGCTGCGTACGTCAGATCTTAGCCATTGCCGAAGCTGGCGGCGAGCTGGTCAGGCTTACGACGCAGGGCGTTCGCGAGGCCGAGAATGTGCGGGTCATCCGCGAGCGGGTGCGTGCTGCCGGATGCGATATTCCTTTAGTGGCCGATGTCCACTTCAACCCAGCCGTAGCCGACGTTGCCGCCCGCTACTGCGAGAAGGTGCGCATCAATCCGGGCAACTATGTCGACGCGGCACGTAAGTTCCGCCACCTCGAATATACCGATGAGGAGTACGCCTCAGAGTTGCAGCGCATTGACGACCGCCTCGTGCCTTTCCTTAATATATGCAAGGACCACGGCACGGCCGTGCGTATCGGCGTTAACCACGGGTCGCTCTCCGACCGCATCATGAGCCGCTACGGCGACACGCCCGAGGGCATCGTGGAATCGTGCATGGAGTTTCTGCGCGTGTGCGTGCGCGAACATTTTATGAATGTCGTCGTCAGCATCAAGGCTTCCAATACCGTCGTCATGGTAGAGAGCGTGCGACTGCTCTGCCGGGCCATGGATGCCGAAGGCATGACCTTCCCCCTCCATTTAGGTGTGACGGAAGCCGGCGAGGGCGAGGACGGCCGCCTGCGCTCGGCCGTAGGCATCGGTGCCCTGCTCATCGACGGCATCGGCGACACCATACGCGTCTCGCTCAGCGAGCCGCCCGAGAACGAGATTCCCGTGGCCTACAGTCTGCTGCAAGCAGCACGCCTGCGCACCACCAAGACGGAGTTTATCTCCTGTCCCGGCTGCGGGCGCACCCTCTACGACCTGCCCGCCACCATACGGCGCGTAAAAAGCGCCTTCGACGAGGCTGCCGCGGCCGACAAAGAACTGGCCCGGCGCCTGGCAGGCCTGAAAATTGCTATCATGGGGTGCATCGTCAACGGCCCCGGCGAGATGGCCGATGCCGACTACGGCTACGTCGGCGCCGCACGAGGCAAAGTAAGCCTTTACAGAGGCAAGGAGTGCGTGCAGAGGAATATACCCGAGGCCGAGGCAGTAGAACGACTGCTGGAACTCATCCATGCCGACGGGCGATGTTGACCGCTGCGACATTCCACAACCTTTCTCCCCAAGACATTCATTCACATCAAATCCCGTACAATAATGAACCAACCATTGATTATATATAATACGCTGAGTAGGACCAAGGTCCTCTTCAAGCCCATCACTCCTGGTCGCGTAGGCATGTACGTCTGCGGCCCCACAGTATACGGCGACGCACATCTGGGACATGCACGTCCTGCCATCACCTTCGACCTCTTGTTCCGCTACCTGCAGCACATCGGCTACAAGGTTCGCTACGTCCGCAACATCACCGACGTGGGCCATCTGGAGCACGACGCCGACGAGGGCGAGGACAAGATTGCCAAGAAGGCTCGTCTCGAGCAGCTGGAACCCATGGAGGTGGCGCAGTATTATACGAATCGCTTCCACGATGCCATGCGGGCCCTGAACTGCCTGCCGCCGAGCATCGAGCCACATGCCACAGGGCACATCATAGAGCAGATTCAGCTCGTCAAGGAAATCCTTGCCAACGGTTACGCCTACGAGAGCCAAGGCAGCGTCTACTTCGACGTGGAGAAATACAACGAGAGCCACCACTACGGCAAGCTCAGCGGCCGCAACCTCACCGATGTCATCAACAACAGCCGCGAGCTCGACGGGCAGAGCGAGAAACATAATCAGGTGGACTTCGCACTATGGAAATGCGCCCAGCCCGAACATATCATGCGCTGGCCCTCGCCCTGGAGCGCAGGCTTCCCCGGCTGGCACTGCGAGTGCACAGCAATGGGCCGCAAGTACCTTGGCAACCACTTCGACATCCACGGCGGCGGCATGGACCTCGTCTTCCCGCACCACGAGTGCGAGATAGCGCAGGCCGTAGCCTCGCAGGGCGACGATATGGTCAAGTACTGGATGCACTGCAACATGGTGACCATCGGCGGCCAAAAGATGGGCAAGTCGCTGGGCAACTTCATCACGCTGAATGAGTTCTTCACCGGCCAGCACGAGCAGCTCGCGCAGGCCTACTCGCCCATGACCATCCGCTTCTTCATCCTTCAGGCCCACTACCGCTCCACCGTGGACTTCTCCAACGAAGCCCTGCAAGCAGCCGAGAAGGGTCTGCAGCGCCTCATGAATGCCATCGCTGACCTTAAGCGTATCACATCTTCTACGGAGAGCGACGCCGAGACCCACAAGGTGGTCACTGACCTTCGTCAGAAGTGCTACGACGCGATGAACGACGACCTGGCCTCGCCCACCGTCATCAGTCATCTGTTTGATGCATGCTCGACAGTCAACCGTGTGCTAGACCACAAAGGCACTATCAATGCCTCCGACCTCGAAGAACTCTCCTCGACTATGCACCTCTTCGCAGAGGACATCCTCGGACTGCAGCCCGCAACAGCAGCTGCGGGCGGCACATCAGCAGCCCGCGAAGAAGCCTTCGGCCACGCCGTGGACATGCTCCTTGAGCAGCGTGCCATAGCCAAGGCCAACAAGGACTGGGCCACCAGCGACAAGATCCGCAACGAGCTCAACGCCCTCGGCTTCGAGATTAAGGACGGCAAGGACGGAGTCACCTGGACGCTGAACAAATAAAGTCTTACTTTGCAGACGATGAACGCAAAAGCGGCTCTGCCATTAAGTTGGCAGAGCCGCTTTTTTGTTTCATCTCGCAAGATTAGTCGAGATATCGCATCAGAGGTTAGGATTGTCCTTGCCCCAGTCCTCCACGGCAGGAATAATGCCGAGGCCGATGATCTCGTCGCGCATCTTCTGCAGGTGCTCGTAGGAAGCCTGAAGGGCTGCCATCTCCTCTGCAGTACCCTCGGGAGCGGTGAAGTGTACGCCGTCCTTGTCGATGACGCTGGGCATAGCCATCATCACGTTCTTGAAGCCGAAGGCGTTGACATAGCAACCAGCAGGCCACTTGAAAGGCTCGCCGCCCATGGCACCCTCAATCATCTTGACAGCCTGATAAGCAGGGCTCTGGAAAGATGAGCGTCCGCGCAGCTTGATGATATTGCTGCCGCCCTGAGTGGTCATGTGCTTGATTTCAGCCCAACGCTCAGCGGAAAGGGAAAGCTCTGCAAGGGGCTTGCCGTCGATGAGAGCTTTGCTGGCGAAGACAGCCATCTGCTCGCCGTGGCCGCCATAGGTGTAGGCATTGGTGACCTTGTCCTGCTGCACGCCGAACTCCTGAGCGAGCTGCTGCTGCAGACGTGTGCTGTCGAGAGCGGCGAGCGAGGTGAGCTGGTTAGGTTTCAGGCCGGAGTGGATGAGAGCCGTCAGAGCCGTTACGTCGGCGGGGTTGAAGATGACGACGACGTGGTGCACGTCGGGGCAGTACTTCTTGATGTTCTCGCCGAAGTCAGCAGCAATCTGGCAGTTGCCTTTGAGCAGGTCCTCGCGCGTCATGCCTTCCTTACGGGGAGCACCGCCGGAGCTAATGATGTATTTGGCACCCGTGAAAGCCACAGCAGGATCCACGGTGTAAGACACATTAGCGCCAGGGAAAGCGCAATGGCAAATCTCGTCGTAGACGCCATGCACACCAGGTTCATAGATGTCATACAGGCAGATGTTAGGCGTCAGGCCCAGCATCAGCACGCTCTGCACCATGTTAGAGCCGATCATGCCGCCGGCACCAACGATTACAAGCTTGTCGTTTGTTAGGAATTGCATTGTAGTTTTGATTGTTTAGGGTTATTGTTTGGTTAGTGATGGTCTGTAAGAATCTCAAACGCACGGCAAAAGTAATCTTTTTTTGTGGATTAAAGCTATTATTTCCAGAATATTTTCACCAAACCTGCTTAAAAGCCTTTATTTGCAAAGCAGATTGTGCATTTGTCGCCGCTGATTTATGCTCACGCTGAAGGCGAGAGCAGCCTTAGAGAAGAAAAAAAGGCGACTTGACGATCGGAGTCGGAAAAAAAACGTACCTTTGCAGCAAAGAAACACAGACATGGCAGACCCTCTTATCCGGCGTTATACGCAATACCTGCGCCTCGAGCGCGGCTTCTCTGACAATACTCTCGAGGCCTATGGCAAGGACCTTGAGAAGCTGTTGCAGTACCTCGAGACCGAAAACATCCCCTACCGCGAGGTGACGACAGAGCAGCTGCAGACTTTCGTGGCTACGCTCATGGACCTGGGCATCACGACGCGGTCCATAGCGCGCATCCTCGCTGGCGTGCGTACATTCTATAAGTTTCTCTACCTCGAGAGCGAGATTGACGTCGACCCCTGCGAACTGCTTGAATCGCCAGCGCGAGGGAGCCGGCTGCCGGATGTGCTGACGATAGGCGAGATTGACCGTATCCTTGAGTCCGTTGACCTTACGAAAGCCGAAGGCCAGCGCGACCGAGCCATCATCGAGACGCTCTACTCCTGTGGCTTGCGCGTCAGCGAGCTGTGCCACTTGCAGATGTCAGACCTGTTTCTTGACGAAGGTTTCATCCGCGTCCACGGCAAGGGCAAGAAGGAGCGTCTGGTGCCTATCTCGCAGAGCGCCATCACTGAGCTGAAGCTATGGTTTGAGTCGCGAGCAGAGATAGCCATCCGCCACGGCAACGAGGATATGGTATTCGTGAGTTTTCGCCGCGGCACGGCCCTCTCACGCATCACGGTGTTCCACATCGTGAAGACGCTGTGCCAGACGGCTGGCATCCGCTCTTCCGTTTCGCCCCACACCTTCCGCCACAGTTTTGCCACTCACCTCCTCGAGGGCGGCGCCAACCTGCGTGTCATCCAGGAAATGCTGGGGCACGAAGAAATAGGCACAACAGAAATCTACATGCACGTGAATCGCCAGCGCCTGCGCGAAGAAATCCTGAAGCACCACCCGAGGAATATGTGAGCATGCTTGGCCTGAGCATGCCTGTGGCGCGCGGCTGTATTGAAAACTTGAACTAAGAAAAGAGAAAAAGGCTGAATTTATTTGGTAATGCTGGCGCTTTGCGCTACCTTTGCAGCGCAAAAGCGGCTCAAGCCCTGCCCGCAAAGGATAAAGACTTTAACTTTTAAACTCAAAACTATAACTTTTATGCGTAAACTGACTTTACTTACAATCGCACTCGTGGGCGCTACGGCCCTCACCTCCTGCGGCAAACTGAAGCAACTGAGCGCCGACAACGTGCGCGTGACCCCCACGCCGCTCGAGGCTGTCGGCGGCGAAGTTCCTGCTACCATCAACGTGACTTTCCCCCAGAAATATATGAAGAAGAAGGTGACGCTCGGCGTGACGCCCGTGCTGAAGTACGATGGCGGCGAAGCCACCTCGGCTCCCTCAACGTTCCAGGGCGAGAAGGTGCTGGGCAACGGCACCAGCGTGGCTTACAAGGCCGGCGGCAACTACACAATGCGCGCCGCTTTCCCCTTCGTCGATGCCATGCAGCAGAGCGACCTCTACCTGCGCTTCGACGCCAAGAAGGGTAAGAAGAGCATCAGCCTGCCCGACCTGAAGGTGGGCTACGGCGTCTCGGCCACAAGCGAACTGCTCAAGAACACCCTTGCCAGCGTCAACCCCGCGCTCGCTCCCGATGCCTACCAGCGCATCATCAAGCAGAAGCAGGAGGCGCAGATCAAGTACCTCGTAAACCAGGCCAACGTGCGCGCCAGCGAACTCAACAGCACCAGCATCAAGGACTTCGTGAAGATTCTGAAGGAAATCAACGACAACCAGGAGACGCTGCAGCTGCAGAACATCGAGGTCAGCGCCTACGCTTCGCCCGAGGGCCGCTACGACTTCAACGCCCAGCTGGCCGAGAAGCGCCAGAACACCTCCAGCGCTTATGTCGAGGGTCAGCTCAAGAAGAACCGCATGAAGGCCGACGTCGACACTAAGTTCACGGCCGAGGACTGGGAAGGCTTCCAGCAGCTGGTCAGCGAGAGCAACATTCAGGACAAGGATGTCATCCTGCGCGTCCTCTCGATGTATCAGGATCCTGCCGAGCGCGAGCAGCAGATCCGCAACATGAGCGTCGTGTATGACGAGCTTGCCAAGGGCATCCTGCCCGAGCTGCGCCGCGCACGCCTCATCGCCAACTACAACGTCATCGGCCGCTCTGACGAGCAGATCGTAGAACAGTTCCAGACTGATGCCAGCCAGCTCAGCGTAGAAGAAGTGCTCTACGGCGCTGCCCTTCAGGACGACAACAGCAAGAAGCAGGCTTGGTACGAGAAAGCAGCCCAGCTCTTCCAGAACGACGCCCGTGCCTACAACAACCTGGCCAACCTCGCTTACCAGAACGGCGACCTCGCCTCGGCAGCCAACTACCTGTCCAAGGCCAAGAGCCTGAATGCCAACAGCCCCGAAGTGGCCACCAACGAAGCACTCCTCGCCCTCGTCAAAGGTCAGACGGCTGAGGCCGAGGCTCTGCTGGCCAAGGGCGTAGGTGCCAACAGCTACAATGAAGTGCTTGGCAACCTCAACCTGGCCAAGGGCAACTACGCCGCCGCTGCCGCCAACCTGGCAGGCGTGAAGAGCAACAGCGCCCTGCTGGCTCAGATTCTCAACAAGGACTATGTCGCCGCCGCTGCCACGCTCGCCGGCATCAAGAACGCCGACGCCTACACATCGTACCTCGGCGCTATCCTGGCCGCTCGCCAGGGCGATGCCTCGGCTCTCGTCAACAACCTGCGCACAGCCGTGCAGAAAGAGCCCAGTCTGGCTCAGCGCGCAGCTCGCGACCTCGAGTTCGCCAAGTACGCTTCCACTATCGCAAGCCTGCTGAAGTAAGTAAGAGAAGCAGACCCACCCCCCTGCCCCTCCACGTGAGGGAGGGGAGTAATTACCTGACAAGAATGAGAATATTTAACTTCCTGTACACAAAGGTATCTACTCCCCTCCCTCACGTGGAGGAGCAGGGGGGTGGGTCTTTTCTTGTGTGTCTGTTCTCCTTTCTCCTTCTTGTCTCCTGCTCCGACCCCCGACGCTTCAGCATAAAGGGCGAAATGGAGAACCTCGAGCAGGCAGAATTCTATATCTACAGCACCGATGGCGGTCTCGACCGCCTCGACACCATCACCGTGCGCGACGGCCGTTTCAAGTGGGAGACGTTCTTAGAGCACGAAGCCACCTTCTTCCTCGTATATCCCAACCTCAGCCAGCAGGTGGTATTTGCCAGTCCTGGCGATGAGGTGCGCGTCATCGGCGATGCGTCGCAGCTGCGCGCCATAAACGTCCTCGGGACCGACGACAACCGGGCTTACACCGAATTCCGCATGGCCCATTTCAACGACAAGGCCAAGCAGCTCGCCGATGCCATGCGCGACTATATAGCAGCCAACCCCGACAGCCGTGTGAGCACATATATGCGCTCGCTCATCCAAGGCAACGCCGGAGGCTCCAGCGTGGAGGTCGGTCAGAAACTCACTGACATCGAGCTGCCGCCAGACGGTCTTTCTGCCGACAGCACGACGATACGCCTGCGGCCCGGGCGGCCTGTGCTGCTGACGTTCTGGGCCTCATGGGTTCACGAGACGACGGATGACTTCTACTTCCTGATGAAGGCTCACCGCCAGTCGCAGCACGCTACAGACGACAAGAGCGTGCGGGTCATCAGCATCAGCCTTGATGCTGCCGTTGATGCCTACAGAACTACTTGCCGCTACGACAGCGTCGTCTGGGAATCACGCTGCTACCGCCAGCTGTGGGATACGCCCGTCGTGAACCAGTTGTCCGTGACGACACTCCCCTACTACATCCTCACGGATGCCAACCTTTCCGTGGTAGCTTGCGGCAGCAACTGGAAGGATGATATCCAGCGTGCTCTTTACAGCCTGACAGCTACCGCACACTGAACCTTATGCTCCCGGATGCACGAGCCTGTGCTCCCAGCTGAATCAAGCTACGCGACCGGCTGGATCAGGCAACGCGACCGGCTGAATCAGGCAACACGACCGGTAGAATCGAACAACGCGACCAGACGAATCAGCTCATTCGTCCGGTCGCGTTTTTGTTTTTGCCCGCATGTTGGGCAGCGGATGTATTATTTCCCTGTAAGGATTCGTTTGATGCCGTCGAGCTTGTTCAGGGCTTCGATGGGCGTCAGTGCGTTGATGTCGAGTCCGAGTATCTGGTCGCGGATCTGGCATAGCACGGGGTCGTCGAGCTGGAAGAAGGAGAGTTGCATGTGGCTCTCGTCGGGCAGGTTGCCAATCTTGGCGCCCGTGCCGAGTCCTTCGCGGTCGGCGCTGGACTCCAGCTGGTGAAGGATTGTCTCGGCGCGCCGTACGATGTCCTGCGGCATGCCCGCCAGGCGCGCCACGTGAATACCGAACGAGTGCTCTGAACCTCCGGGCTCCAACTTACGCACAAAGATTACCTTGCCGCGCACCTCTCGCACGCTGACGTTGAAGTTCTTTATTCGTGCGAAGTGCTTCTCCATCTCATTGAGTTCGTGGTAATGCGTAGCAAAGAGCGTGCGGGCATGGCCTTGCTGGTTTTCGTGTATGAACTCCACGATGGCCCATGCGATGGAGATGCCGTCGTAGGTCGAGGTGCCGCGCCCGAGCTCGTCGAAGAGTATGAGCGAGCGCTCGCTGATATTGTTCAGAATATTGGCCGCCTCGCTCATCTCAACCATGAAGGTTGATTCGCCCACGCTGATATTGTCAGAGGCTCCGACGCGTGTGAAGATTTTGTCGACCCATCCTATGCGGGCACTCTCGGCGGGCACGAAGCAGCCCATCTGTGCCATTAGCGTGATGAGTGCAGTCTGGCGGAGCAGGGCACTCTTGCCTGCCATGTTAGGTCCCGTGATGATGAGTATCTGCTGGCTTTTCGTGTCGAGACGGACGTCGTTGGCGATGTAGCGTTCGCCCGGGGGCATCGTGCATTCGATGACGGCGTGCCGTCCCTGGCGTATGTCTATCTCGGTGCTTTCGTCGACGACGGGGCGGATATATCTGTTCTCCGCTGCCACGAGGGCGAGGGAGAGGAGGCAGTCGAGCTGGGCCACGAGGTGGGCGTTGCGCTGGAAGTCCTGCGTGAAGGTCCCTACGTCGTTGACGAGTTCGGCAAAGAGCCGGCCCTCCAGTGCGAGAATCTTGTCCTCGGCGCCGAGGATTTTCTCTTCGTATTCCTTAAGTTCTTGGGTGATATAGCGCTCAGCATTGACGAGTGTCTGCTTACGAATCCAGTCGGCAGGCACTTTTTCTTTATACGTATTCCTCACCTCGAGGTAGTATCCGAAGACGTTGTTGTAGGCCACTTTGAGGCTCTGAATGCCGGTGGCCTCGGCCTCGCGCTGCTGCAGCTCGAGCAGGTAGTCCTTGCCGCCGGTGGCTATGCGCCGCAGCTCGTCGAGCTCGGCGTTGACGCCGTCGCGGATGACGCCTCCTTTCTGCAGCGTGAGCGGCGGGTCGGGCATGACTTCGCGTGCTATGCGCTCGCGTATGTCGGTGCAGAGGCTCAGCTGCTGCCCGAGTTGCTGCAGCGTCGGCTCGTCGGCTGCCATACAAGCCTGTTTGATGGGCTCTATGGCTTGCAGGGCCACGCGCAGGGCCGCGAGGTCCCGTGGCGAGACGCGCCCTACGCTGACCTTCGACGTTATGCGTTCGAGGTCTCCTATGAGGTGTAGTTGCTCGGTTATGATGTCCCGGAGGTCTGGCTGGCGGAAGAAATGCTCGACGACGTTCAGGCGCGCGTTGATCTGGCCTATATCGCGCAGCGGGAAGATAATCCACCGGCTTATCATGCGGGCTCCCATGGGCGTGACGGTGTGGTCGAGGATGTCGAGCAGCGAGCGTCCGCCGTCGTTGAGCGGCTGCAGCAGTTCGAGGTTGCGCACGGTGAACTTGTCGAGCCTGACGTAGCGCTCCTCTTCGATGCGTGTGATGCGTGTGATGTGGGAGAGTTGTGTATGCTGCGTCAGCTCGAGGTACTGCATGATAGCGCCTGCGGCAATGACGGCGGCCTTGAGGTCGTCGACGCCGAAGCCTTTGAGGTTCTTGACGTGGAAGTGGCGTGTGAGCTTGTCGCGCGCTGTCTGGGCCGTGAAGACCCAGTCGTCGAGCTGGTAGGTGACGTATTTCGTGCCGAAGCAGCCCTCGAACAAGCCCTTGCGGCCCCGTTCGTAGAGCACCTCCTTAGGGCTGAAGTTGCCCATGAGCTTGTCGACGTATTCTGCAGGTCCTTCGGCCACGAGCCACTCGCCCGTGGAGATGTCGAGGAAGCTGACCCCCACGAGGTCCTCCTTGGCAAAATGTACGGCAGCGAGGAAGTTGTTCTCGCGGTGGTTGAGCACCGTGTCGGTGAGGGCTACGCCGGGCGTGACGAGCTCCGTGATGCCTCGCTTCACCAGTTTCTTCGTCAGCTTAGGGTCCTCCAGCTGGTCGCAGATGGCCACGCGACGGCCGGCTCTGACGAGCTTTGGCAGGTAGGTGTCGAGGGCGTGGTGCGGGAAGCCGGCCATGGCCGTGTTCTCGCCTTCGCGCCCGTTGTTGCGTTTCGTAAGTGTGATTCCCAAGATATCTGAAGCCTCTATGGCGTCTTGCGCATAGGTCTCGTAGAAGTCTCCGCAGCGGAAGAGCAGGATGGCGTCGGGGTGCTTGCTCTTCAGGTCGAAGAATTGCTTCATCATGGGGGTTATCTCAGCCATTGGATTTCTGTTAAGGGTTTAAAGCTGTGGGGCAGCGAGCCCGTATTAGTTGGTTGTTCGGTCGCGACCGAACGACGCGAAGGCTTAAGGGTTTCGGCCGGAAGGCTTAAGGGTTTTTGCCAAAAGGCTTAAGGGTTTCGGCCGAAAGGCTTAAGGGTTTTTGGGGAAGGGGTTAGAGGTTAGGGATTAGTGATTAGGGATTAGTGGTTTCTTTTTTCGGGCTTGACCGTGGCTTCGCGCGGAGGCGTGTCGGCGTTTTGCAGTTTTGGGTAGCTTATGCGTGTGTGGTATATCGTCTTCAGCTTCTCCTTGAAGACGTCCTTGGCGGTGCGTATGTCCTTGAAGGTGATGGGGCAGTTGGCAAAATGTCCTTCGGCTACCTGGGTGTCGATGATGCGTTCGACGAGTTCGCCGATGCTCTCCTCGGTGTACTCTTTGAGCGAGCGTGCCGAGGCCTCAACGGCATCGGTCATCATGAGTATGGCCTGCTCGGCGGTGTATGGGTCGGGGCCGGAGTAGGAGAAGGCTGCATAGTCTACGACCTCGTCGGGATGCTGGTTTTTATATGTAATATAGAAGTATTTCACGAGGCCTTTGCCGTGGTGGGTCGAGATGAAGTCGCGTATGAGGCGTGGCAGCTCGTACTTGTCGGCCAGGGCCTCGCCGTCGGCCACGTGGCTGATGATGATGCGTGCGCTCTCCTTGGCATCAATCTTGTCGTGAGGGTTCACGCCGCCGGCCTGGTTCTCGGTGAAGAAGGCAGCGTTCTGCATCTTGCCGATGTCGTGGTAGAGGGCTCCCGTACGCACGAGCTGGCTCTTGGCTCCTATCTTCATGGCCACTTCGGCGGCAAGGTTAGCCACCTGCATCGAGTGCTGGAAGGTGCCGGGCGCCACTTCCGAGAGGCGCTGCAGCAGCGGGCGGTTGACGTTGGAGAGCTCGACGAGCGTGACGTTGCTGGTGAAGCCGAAGAGGCGCTCGATGAGGTACATCAGCGGATAAGCAAAGAGCACGAGCACGCCGGAGATGACTATGTGCTGGTAGATGGCAAAGTCTACGCGCGTGAGGCTGGTGTCGCCCAGGATCTGCCGGCCGTGGTAGAGGTCGAGGCTGGCATAGACGATGAGCATCGTGGCCGTCGAGAAGATGGCCGTTCGGAAGATCTGCGAGCGTTCCGAGAGCTCGCGCAGCGTGTATATAGCCACGAGGCCTCCTGTGAGCTGCGTGGCAATGAATTCAAAGGGGTAGCGCAGCGACAAGGCGCAGAGCAGCACCAGACAGACATGGGTGAAGAAGGCTGTGCGCGAGTCCATGAACACGCGCACGAAGACGGGCAGCATGACATACGGAATCAGGTAGACCGACAGCAGGGTGTGGCGCACGAGGAAGCACGTAAGCAACGGATAGGCCAGCAGCAGGAGCATGAGCAGCAGGATGCTGCGCCTGCTGCTGATATAGTCGCGACGGAAGAGGTTGAAATAGAATATCAGGCAGATGACGATGACGGCCACGTACATAATCTGCCCGATAACGATGAGGCTGTTCTCGCGGCTCGTGCTGTTACGCGCCACGGCCGCACGCTCGTAGCTCTCGAGGATCTGGGCGTCGCGCTCGGTGACGATGTTGCCGCGGTCGATGATGCTCTGGCCTGCCAGCACCATGCCTGAGCTGGGCGAAAGCGAGCCGAGCAGCTCGTGCCAGTGAGAGTCGGACTTCGTCTGGTCGTAGGTGAGGTTCGGTACGATAAACTGGTTCAGATAGAGGCGCATGAACTTCTGCCGCGAAAGGCCGGTGCTGTCGATGTTGGCAAACAGATAGTCATAGGCGGCCTTGGGGCTCAGCAGCTGCCACACAGGGTGCGTCGAAGCCTCGGTACCGGTGAAGATGCGTATGTTCTGGCAGCTGTCGGCGCGCAGGCGCTGGTAGTCTTCGGCGCTGATGATGCCTAACTGATATATGTCATGCATCCGGCGCTCGATGTAGGTGCGATAAGAGAGGGGCACCTCCGAGGTGCTCTGCTCGCGCAAGGTGGCGCGCAAGGCTTTTATCTGCTCTGACTCCACATGCTCCTGAAACTCGAAATAGGGCTCGTAGAGCTGGCGCACGCTGTCGCGCTCATGCGCCAACTGGGCGTCGGTCTTGAAGATGGGGAAGTCGAAAGGCGCTATCAGCTGGCCGTATGGCCACGGACGGCCTACGTCGAAATGCATCAGCGAGCGGTTGCCGCGCGGCTGGAACCAGACAATCAGGGCTATAAAGGCTATAACTATAACCAGCTGTGCCGCCAACTCGCGCCAATCGTGAGTAATGGGTTTATTGTATCTGCTCATAAGCTATTATTAAACATTCAATGTGCAAATTTACAACAAATCTTTCGCCTGTCTGCAATAAATTCCGTATTTTTGCAGAAAAATTTATCAGATAAATCAAAAATGGACACAAAGAACGTGCGCGTTCGCTTCGCGCCATCACCCACAGGACCGCTGCACATAGGCGGCGTCCGAACTGCATTGTACAACTATCTCTTCGCACGTCAGCACGGCGGACAGCTCATCTTCCGCATCGAGGACACCGACTCCAACCGCTTCGTGCCGGGAGCCGAGGATTATATCATCGAGTCGTTCCGATGGCTCGGCATCAAGTTCGACGAGGGCGTCAGCTTCGGCGGCAGTCACGGTCCCTATCGCCAGAGCGAGCGCAAGGAGATATATAAGCAGTATGTCAAGCAACTCCTGGATGCCGGACGCGCTTACATCGCCTTCGATACGCCCGAGGAGCTGACTGCCAAGCGCGAGCAGGTGGAGAATTTCCAGTACGACGCCTCGACGCGCATGCAGATGCGCAACTCCCTGACGCTCGGACAGGAGGAGACCGACCGCCTCATCGCCGAGGGCACGCCCTACGTAGTCCGCTTCCTCATCGAGCCGGGCGAGGATGTCCACGTGGACGACATCATCCGCGGCGACGTCTGCATCAACAGCTCTATCCTCGACGACAAGGTGCTCTGGAAGAGTGCCGACCAGCTGCCGACCTACCACTTGGCCAACATCGTCGACGACCACTTGATGGAGGTGACGCACGTCATCCGTGGCGAGGAATGGCTGCCGTCGGCTCCGCTGCATGTGCTACTCTATCGTGCTTTCGGTTGGCAGGACACGAAGCCCCGCTTCGCCCATCTGCCGCTGCTGCTGAAGCCCGATGGCAAAGGCAAACTCTCGAAGCGCGACGGCGACCGCCTCGGCTTCCCCGTGTTCCCGCTCGAATGGCACGACCCCAAGAGTGGCGAAGTCAGCAGCGGCTATCGCGAGAAGGGTTATCTGCCCGAAGCCGTGGTCAACTTCCTCGCGCTGCTCGGCTGGAACCCGGGCGACGATCAGGAAATCATGACGATGGACGAGATGATCCAGAAGTTCAACCTCGAGAAGTGCTCAAAGAACGGTGCACGTTTCGACTATGTCAAAGGCTTCTGGTTCAACCGCGAATACCTCATGAAGCTCACCGACGAGGAGTGGGCGCCCGCCTTCGTCAAGGTCCTGAAGGAGCAGGGCATCGACTGCAGCGAAGAGCGTGCGGCCGAGGTCGTGGGCATGATGAAGTCGAAGGTCATCGAGTACGAGACGAAGGAGGGCATGAAGAAACGCAATATCTCGTTCGTCAGCGATCTCTGGCCCCTCTGCCGCTTCTTCTTCGTCGCTCCTACCGAGTTCAACCGCGAGGATAAGTTCGTCAAGAAGAACTGGAAGCCCGAGACTGCTGCCGAGATGCAGCAGTTGCACGATGTCCTGGCTACCGTCGATGATTTCAGCGTCGAAGGTCAGAAGGCTGTCGTGGATCCGTGGGTCGAGCAGACGGGCATCAAGCCTTGGAACGCCTGGCGCGTCTGCCTCGTCGGCGAAGGCCAAGGCCCCGATATGTATGGTCTCGCCGCCTTCCTCGGCAAGGAGGAAGTGCTTCGCAGAATGGAGTGGGCGATTAACAGATCTGTTAATCCGTTAATATGTTAATCCGTTAATATGTCTCTACGGGAAAAGACTGCCCAGGGCCTCATCTGGGGAGGCTTCAGCAACGGCGTAGTGCAGTTGCTGGGGGCATTGTTCGGGCTTTGGCTCATCAATATCCTCGACCCGGAAGACTACGGCAAGATGGCGGCGCTGGTCATCTTCTCCAATATCGCCAGCGTGCTGCAGGAGAGCGGTTTCACGGCTGCTTTGGCCAATAAACGAGAGCCGACGCACGAGGAATATAACGCCGTCTTCTGGTTCAACGTCATCGTTGGCATTGTTCTCTACGTGATTCTCTTCTTCGCCGCTCCGTTCATTGCTGACTTCTACAATGAGCCCGTGCTCTGCCCGTTAGGACGTTTCGCCTTCCTCGGCTTCGTCTTCTCGTGCTTCGGCACTGCCCAGCGTGCTTATCTCTTCGGACATCTGATGGTCAAGCAAACCAGCATCATGCAGATGGCCTCCATCACCATCTCAGGCATCGTCGGTGTCTGCCTCGCCTACGCAGGCTTTGCTTATTGGGGCCTGGCCGCTCAGAGTCTGGCTTACGTCGCCTCCGTCACCGCTTTCGCCTGGTACTTCTCTCCGTGGAGGCCGACGGTTTCTGTGTTTCGCGCACCGAGCGAAACGCTGAAACCTGCCTGGCAGATGTTTGGTTTCTCGTCGAAGCTCCTCATCAACAGCCTTGCCTTCCAGTTGAACAACAATGCCTTCGGCGTTCTGCTCAACCGCTTCTTCCCCGGCGGTCATATCGCCGGCATCTACAGCAACGCCCGCAAATGGGACGATATGGCCATCGCTACCATCGGAGGCATGGTACAGGGCGTGGCACAACCAGTGCTGAGAGAAGGCCTTACCCCCTGCCCTTCTCCGAAAGGAGAGGGGAGAGCCTCCGGCTTGATGGAAGATGTCAACGCGCCAGCTACCTCCCTCTCCGTTCGGAGAGTGGCCGGGGGAGAGTCCGTCTTCCGCAAGCTCCTTCGCTTCACCTGCTTCGTCTCCTTCCCCTGCCTCTTGGGGCTCGCCCTCATCGCAGAGGACTTCATCGTGTTGCTGGCCGGTGAGAAATGGCACGAGAGTGCGCTGTTGCTGTCTATGCTCTGCGTCTATGGTGCCTTCTCGCCAGTGGTGACGCTCTACAGCAACTTGGTCATCGCGCGCGGGCGTTCCACTATTAATATGGTCATCGGTCTGCTCAACTGCGCATTCGTCTGGGGCGGCATCATCGCCTTGCATGCTTTGGGGTACGAACTCACCGCTATGGTCATCTTCTACGTCGTGCTGAACATCGCCTGGCTCTTCGTTTGGCAAGCCTGTGCCCGCCGTCTCATCGGCCTCAGCTGGTGGCATGCCTTCAAGGACATCGCCCCCTTCTTCGTCTTTGCCCTCGCTGTGATGGCCGTTGCCTACTTCGCCACCCGCGCTCTTCCCATCTCATGGCTTCGTATGCTCCTACGCATCCTCATCGCCGTCGTCCTCTACGTCGGCAGCCTCTGGATTGCCCGTGCCCAGATACTTCGCGAGAGCATCGACTACATATTCAAGAGAGAAAATAAATAAAGCATCTAAGCCATACAGCTATTTCAACTAAAGTTGAGAATGAAAGCAAATACAATCATACTCGAAGGCGGGCTCGGCAACCGCATGCGTGTAGCAGCAGCTGCTTATGCGATGGCCAAGCGCACAGGCATACCCATGCGCGTGCTGTGGCCCTCTCAATGGGGGATGCGGTGCAGGTTTGACGAGCTGTTCGGGAGGGCGGGGGGAGAGTCCTCGGAAGGAGAGTCTGCTGAGGCCTTTTCCCTCTGCGACACCTCCAGCTTCCTCTTCGCCCGCCCCACGCTCAAGAACCTCCATCTCCCCCGCCTCCTGCAGCGCCTCTGCTACAGTCATATTATCTATTCGCCACAGATCTGGTATCTGAACCGCGATGGTTTTGACTACGAAGCTTGGTTCCGCCAAGGCGGCACGCTCATGACTGCCTACCGCGACTTCTGCCCATGGACGAGCGATGACCTGCGCCTGCTCTTCCAACCTAATGACGAAGTGCAACGACTCATCGACGAACGCACGGCCGACTTCACGCCCAACACCATAGGCGTTCACATCCGTCGCACCGACCATCGGCAAGCCATAGACGAGAGCCCCCCAGAGCTCTTCTTTGAGGCGATCGACAGAAGCCTCACCCCCGACCCCTCTCCAAAGGGAGAGGGGAGTATATACCCACTCATTTACCTCGCCACCGACGACGAGGCGACGAAGGAAACTATGCGCAAGCGTTACGGCAAGCGCGTCATCATGTCGGAAGCCAAAGCCACACGCGAATCCACCGACGGCATCCGCGATGCCCTCGTGGAGATGTACGCCCTCAGCCGCACCTGCCATATCTTCGGCTCTGCCGGCTCCACCTTCTCGCCCATCGCCGCCTGCTTGGGCGACGTCCCCATTACCATCCTTCAGCGCAACGGCACTGGTTCCGTGGACCTTCTCTGCCAAGACTTGCGCCAAACATAACCAGCCGTTTAGATTGCACGATGATGATTGTGCAATTGCACGATGATGATTCAGCAATTGCACAATCATCATCGTGCAATCTAAAAACCAAGCGAAATCTACCAACCAATCAATATAAAAAGACCAACCCTTCAATATAAAAAGACTTTTTAACCTTAATAAACAAACGGACATGACAACAAGAAATCTCATCCTCGCCCTATTGCTCGGCGTAAGCTGTGGCAGTGCCACAGCCCAAAGCACCGGCTCCGCAGCCCGGAAGACCGCCGGCGGCGGCATCTCGAAGCAGATGCTCGGGACCATCGAGAAGGCACAGCCTGACAACACGGGCAGTGCCGTCTACCGCGCACTTACAAATGCCATCGCCACGAACGCCATCGACGACCTGGCCAAGAACCGCGCCAACGCCGGCGCCATCGACACGCAGTTCAGCGTGGAGACGCCTAAGCAGAGCATCACCGACCAGAAGTCGAGCGGCCGCTGCTGGATGTTCTCAGCCATGAACGTGCTGCGCTCCGACTTCTCACGCCAGCATGCCGACTCGCTCACCGTGGAGCTCTCGCAGGACTACCTTTTCTTCTACGACCAACTGGAGAAGTGCAACCTGATGCTGCAGGGCGTCCTCGACACGGCCAAGGAGCCTATGGAGAGCGAGCGCGTCCGCTTCTTCTTCCAGCATCCCATAGGCGACGGCGGCACCTACTGCGGCCTCGTGGACCTGGCTCCCAAGTATGGTGTCGTGCCGGCCGAGGTGGTCCCCGAGACTTACTCCGCCGAGAACACGTCGAAGATGCGGGCCCTCATCACCTCGAAGCTGCGCGAGTACGGCCTCGAACTGCGCCGCATGGTGGCCGACAAGAAGAAAGCCAGCGCCATTCAAGAGCGCAAGACGGAGATGCTCAGCGAGGTCTATCGTATGCTCACGCTGACCCTCGGCGAGCCCGTGAAGGAGTTCACCTACGCTTTCCGCGACAAGAACGGCAAGACGCGCACCGAGGCCAAGCGCTACACACCCCAATCGTTCTATGCCGAACTTACGGGCGGCCGCCAGCTCGAAGGCTCCTTCATCATGGTGATGAACGACCCGCGCCGAGAGTACCACAAGACGTATGAAGTGGAATGGGACCGCCACGCCTACGACGGCACCAACTGGAAGTACCTCAACCTGCCGATGGAGGACATCGAGCAGCTGGCCATCGCGCAGCTGAAGGCCGGCCGCAAGCTCTACAGCTCGTATGACGTAGGCAAGCAGCTCGACCGCAAGCGCGGCTATGCCGACACCGAGAACTTCGACTACGCCTCGCTCATGGCCACCACCTTCCCGATGTCGAAGGCCGACCGCATTGCCACGTTCGACAGCGGCAGCACGCACGCCATGACGCTCACGGCCGTAGACCTCGACAAGGACGGCAAGCCCCTGAAATGGAAAGTCGAGAACTCATGGGGCACCACGTCGGGCGCCAACGGCTACATCATCATGTCCGCCCGCTGGTTCCGCGAGTATATGTTCCGCCTCGTCGTGGACAAGGAATACGTCTCGGAGCAGCTGCTGAAGGAGGCGGAGCAGGAGCCCGTGATGGTGATGCCCGAAGACCCGCTGTTCCAGGAAGACCTGTAATATCTCTTACCGCGACGGGCTCACCGAATTAGACGAATTAGGCGGAAAGGTTCAATGCAGTTGTCTTGAACCTTTCCGCCTAATTCGTCTAATTCGTTGAGAGAGAAGTAAGCCTTTTAAGCCTCGAGCATGTTAAGGAACTGCTCGGCACACCAGAGCTGCCACTTCTGGTTGCCCGTCAGTTCGTGCATAGGAATGTCCTTACGGAACTCTGGGCGCGAGGGGCCGCTCCAATCCTTGAAGATGGCGTCAACGGGGCGCGGCATCGGAATCTTGAAGGGAATTTCCAGTTCAGGATATTTGATGGCATAGAGTCCGCGAACCAGGTACTTGGGTTCGCCGTTGCGCACGCGGTTAATGTCCAGGGGGTCGGCCATAACGAGGCGGGCGTACGGGTCATAATAAGGCAACCAAGCAGCTCCGAAAGCGTTGAGGTAAGAGCCTGAGCTCTCGACGGAGAAGACCTCGTCCATGAAGCGGAAAACGTCGATTCCATCGCTACTCCGGCGGTATGGTTCGAAGAGTTCGGCCTGACAGACAGGATTCGTCAGCACCAACTCCGGGTCGAGGAAAGTGTAGCGCTTGACGAAGGCATCGAAGGTCCACTCGGGCGAGATAAGTTTGTCCATGCCCCCGAAGATGAGGTCGGCACTCTCGCCCACGATCATCAGCTGCACGCCGTCGGCCTTAGCCATCTCTGCGGCCTTGTAGATCTGCGGCTCTATGGAATGTACGGGCGCAAACTTGTGGCGCATGACGATGGGCGTGTACTTCTCGTAGTCGGCCATCGTGATGTCGATGAGATGGGGGTTGAGCTGCCACTTCGCGCAGTACTTCTTGGCACGCTCGACGTCGGCATCGAAGACACCCGAGACGGAGTTGAACGTATAGGCGTGGCTGCCCGGCCTGAGGTAAGCGGCCAGGTTGGCGCTGTCCATGCCTCCGGAGAGGAGGATGCCGATGCTGTCGTATTTCCGATAGAGCGCATCGAACTGTCGTTGTATCTCGCGGTCGATATCCTCTGACGTCCGCACGGCGATGCGCTCAGCGTCTGCCGCGGGGAGGTAGTTCTTGTGCTGAAAACCCTCAGCGAAGTCAACACCATCCTTCCACAGATAGCGGAAGGCGATGTATGAGCTCAAACAAAAGTCCCTGTCTGTCATAATCTCTTTAAACCTTAAACCTTAAACTTTAAACTACTTCACATCCTCGAGGTTCTGCCCGCGAACGGCATCGAGCGCCTTGGTTATTTGCGTCGACGAGATGCCCTTGGTGTAGGGGAAGTAGACGATTTTTATGCCCTCGGCCTCGAACTGCTTCTCGTATTCCTGCCACTTCTCGGTGCCATACCAGTCGTCACCGACGAAGAGGAACTTGGCCCCCAGCTTCTTGCAGGCCGCCAGCTTGTCCATATCATATTGCGGCACGGCGGCATCCACGTACTTGATGCTACGCACGATCTCGATGCGATCCTCAAACGGGATCATCGCTTTCTTGCCCTTGTAGGCAACCAGCTCATCTACCGTGACGCCGACAATCAGCTTGTCGCACATGCCCTTGGCATTCTTCAGCAGGTTCAGGTGACCTATGTGGAAGAGGTCATAGACACCTGTGGTGTAACCTATAGTCATAATCAAACTTTATGTTTTATTTCCGCAAAGGTAGGATTAATTTGTTATTATTGCCCTACTTACGTGAAACTTTTACTTTAAAAACTTGTTTTTTATCTTTTTTAGTTAACTTTGCACCCTAAAACAACAGTCTTAACACAGAAAAAGTCATGATGCAAACAGAGGCCACATTCGATGCGGAAGCGCTGAAGGCCCGCTTCAACCCCGAAGGTTCGCAAATCCGGCGGCAGCAGATGGTGATGCTGGAGATGGTGAAGGAGCTGGACCGCATCTGCCGTAAGCACAACATCCCCTATTTCCTCTACGGCGGCACCCTCCTCGGCGCCATCCGCCACAACGGCTTCATCCCATGGGACGACGACCTCGACGTAGGCCTCCTGCGCAACGACTACCTGCGGCTGATGAAGGTCCTGCCGGCGGAACTGCCCGAGCATATAGCCCTGCAGACCAACGACACCGACCCGAACTACTTCTACTTCTTCGCCAAGCTGCGCCACCGCAAATCTCTGTTAGAAGAAGAATGCCCGTACGACCAGGTGTTCAAGGAGCGTGGCGTGTACATCGACCTCTTCCCTTTCGAGCGGATGCGCCTGTGGACTCACCTCGTCGGCGAGCCCCTGCAAGGCCACACGTTCAAGATCTTCCGCACCTCCGAGAACCGGCAGTGGGCCATGCGCAAGATCCGATTCATCACGTGGGTTAACAAGCACATCACTTTCCCCGTGCTGCGCCTGATAAGCCGCATCACCTGCGGCCGCACGCTGACCTACGACTACGGCATCCCTTTCCACATCGTCTACGACGAGCGCGACATCTTCCCCCTCTCGACCCATGAGTTCGAAGGCCTGCAGCTCTCGGTGCCCGGCAACAGCCACCACATGCTCCAGACCCAGTTTGGCGACTACATGCAGCTGCCCGACCTCGACCACATCCAAAAGCACGTGAATAAACTTGAGATATACGATGACTAAGCAACGACTGGAATGGCTCGACGCGCTGCGCGGCTTCACGATGTTCATGGTCGTGACAAACCATACTTACGGCTTCGGCTTCGACACGAACACGAAGTACTCTATGTTCATGTCAGTATGCCTGCTCTTCCGCATGCCACTCTTCTTCTTCATCAGCGGCTTCCTGGCCTACAAGGCCTCGTTCTCGTGGAACCTGCGCGACACCAGCCAGCTCATAGCCAAGAAGTTGCGCGTGCAGATAGTGCCTACGGTAGTCTTCATGACCGCCTATATCGCCCTCGTGGCCAAGGACTTCTGGGCCCGGATGGAATACGCATGGTGCAGCCCCACGAAAGGCGGCTATTGGTTCACGATGGTGCTCCTGGAGATGTTCTTGGTCTACTATGCTGTGTGTTGGATAGGGAAAGGGCTCACCCCCGACCCCTCTCCCGTGGGAGAGGGGAGAACCTCCGGATTGAATGAAGGAAGCATTGCGCCAGCCGCTCCCCTCTCCCACGGGAGAGGGGTCGGGGGTGAGGCCACCCTTCTCATCCTCCTCTGGCTCATCGCCCTCTTCGCCTACGCCACGTTGTATATGCCCAAGTGGTTCACGTGGTACAAGGGTGACTTCTGGAAAATAACGAGCATCACCGAGCTGGCGCGCTACTTCCACTTCTTCCTCCTGGGCAACCTCGTGCATCGCTTCTGGCCTCAGGTGCAGAAGCTTTTCGACAGCAAGTGGTTCTTCCCCTTGCTCATAGCCATAGCCTTCCTCGGCGCAGGCGACTACCTGAAGTGGCACAACCTGCGCATGCACTGGGCTAACCTGCCACGAACGCTGTCGATGTACGCCCTGGTGATGATCATCGTGGCCTTCTTCCGCAACTACAGCACCTGGTTCTCAAAGGATACGCGCATTGGCCGCACGCTCCAATACATCGGCGTGCGCACCCTCGACATCTACCTCATCCATTACTTCTTCATCCCCAAGCTGCCCGACGTAGGCGTGTGGTTCAAGGCACATCCCGAGAACTTCATGCTCGAGGGAACTGTAGCCATGCTCCTTGCAACTCTGGTCGTAGCTTTCTCCATACTCACGAGCCACGTCCTCCGCGTCAGTCCCTTCCTCAAGAAATGGCTGTTTGGGAGAGAGTGAAGAGTGAAAAATGAAAAATGAAAAGTGAAGAGTGAAAAGTGAAGAGTGAAGAGTGAAGAGTGAAAAGTGAATAATGAAGACAATCCTCATTAATAATTATGGATCCCAAAGAATGTGCACCTGTAGCTCTCTTCGTCTATAACCGCGCCGACAACACGCGCAAGACACTCACCGCCTTGCTGGCCAACACCCTCGCTCGGCAGACCGACCTCTATGTCTTCTCTGACGGCGGGCGCGACGAGGCTTCGTGGCAAGCCGTGCGCGAGGTCAGGGCCGTGCTGCATGAGGTGAAGGAGGAAGTCTCGCGCACGCGTACATTAAATAATATGACCATCGTGGAGCGCCCCGAGAACTACTACCTCGAGCGCAATATAATCGAGGGCATAAACCAAGTGTTTGAGCATCACGACACCATCATCGTGCTCGAGGACGACATCGTAACCGCGCCCCACTTCCTCGAGTTCATGAACGATGCCTTCCGCCTCTATCGCGACGAGCCTCAAGTCATGCACGTCAGCGGCTTCACGAGACTCTCCCCCAACCCCTCCCTCCAGAGGGAGGGGCGTATATACCATGAAGGAGGTGACAACCAGACACAGAACCAAGACACAGACAGCGGTCAGACACAGAACCAAGACCCCAATAGTCAGACACTATCTACGCCCCTCCCTCTGGAGGGAGGGGACGGGGGTGGGTCCTACTTCTCACCCTTCATGGCCGGCTGGGGCTGGGGCACATGGCGCGACCGATGGAATGGGCATTTTTTGCACTTCAAGACGCGCGACGAAGCCCTCGAGGGACTATCGCCGGAGATGCTTTCTGCCATCGAATACGGCGGCGTCTTCCCCTGCCTGAGGGACCTCGACCGTCGACCTATCCCATGGGATATCTGCTGGGCTCTCGCCATCCGACGTGCCGAGGGACTATGCCTCTATCCCTCACAGACCCTCGTGCGCAACATCGGCCTCGATGCGGGCACGCATTTCCGTACCCTTGATCGCCAGTTCACCCTCTTCGGCAAGCGCCTGCGCCTGCCCCTCTCACGCCTCATCCAGCGCTATGAGTTCGACCGCCCGCCCTACATGCGTCCTATAGTCCTCACCCGTCAGACGCCCGCCAAGGACCCGGCCGTCGAAGCCGCTATGGCTCGAGCCCTCACCGACTGGGGCATCCGCTACACCTGGTTCGGCAGCATCCTGCGCCGTCTCTTCCGATGGTTCAGAGATGCCCGTTGGGCGTAGCGCCAACTGCAGCCAGTTGAAACGGCAAATATGTCTGGGCGCGTAGCGGAATTCTACCGGGACTTTTGCTTGTTCGGTCACGAGCGAACAAGCAAAACTCTTAAGACTTCCGCGCCACAGCGCAGATTGAATCATGTCACCCCTATGGGGCTTTCGGGTCTACTACTTTTGCCTTATTTAGATATTATGGATTAGGATTAGAGATAGAGATAGGGATTAGAGATTAGAGATTAAAGTTAACAGAAAAGCCCCGCCAGTTGGCGGGGCTTTTCTGTTATATGGTTGTTGTTGCGCATACTGCTCCCCAAATGTTAGGAGAGTGAGGCGTGAGGGTTCAGAGGTTATCCTTCTCGATATCCTTGAAGTACTTATAGGTGCCGTGCTTGATTTCCTCGGTGGCAGCTTCGTCGCATACGATGATGCCGTGGGGATGGAGCTGCAGGGCGCTGATGGTCCACCACTGCGTTACGGGGCCTTCGATGGCAGCCTGGAGGGCGCGAGCCTTGTTGTGGCCGTTGCAGAGGATGAGAACCTCGCGTGCTGCCATGACGGTGCCTACGCCTACGGTGAGCGCCGTTGCGGGTACGTCTTCAGGTCGTCCGCCGAAGAAGCGGCTGTTAGCCACGCGCGTGTCGGTGGTGAGGGTCTTCTGGCGTGTGCGGCTGTTAAGGCTTGAGCCGGGCTCGTTGAAGGCGATGTGGCCGTCGGGACCGATGCCGCCAATGAAGAGGTCTATGCCGCCAGCCTGCTCTATCATCTGCTCGTAGTGGGCACATTCGGCTACGAGGTCAGGGGCGTTGCCGTTGAGGATGTGTATGTTCTCGCGCGGTATGTCGATGTGGTCGAAGAAGTTGGTGGCCATGAAGCTGTGGTAGCTCTCGGGGTGGCTCTCAGGCAGGCCTACGTACTCATCCATATTGAAGGTGAGCACGTTCTTGAACGTGACGCGCCCGGCCTTGTTAGCCTCGATGAGTGCGCGGTACATGCCAATGGGGCTGCTGCCGGTGGGCAGTCCGAGCACGAAGGGGTGCTCCGGCGTGGGTCGGGCTGCATTGATCTTGTTGACGACATACTCGGCTGCCCAGCGCGACAGCTGGTCGTAGTTTTGTTCGATGATGACTCGCATAAGCTAAAATGTGTTAGGGTTGTCTCTTTAGGAGGTGAACTTACCAACGGCAAAAGTAGATAAAATATTTCAATCGGCGTGGCTCGCGGAGTAAAAAAAGCGCAGGCACGCATTCTTTTGGCTGAAAATGCGTGCCTGCGGCAGAAAAAGATATATTGTCAGGGCACCATCACTTTGCTGAAACTGCCGTCGGCGTTCCGACGGATGCGTATGCCGCGCCCGGGGTTGCTGCCGTCGAGGCGGCGTCCGGCGATGTCGAGCCATTGTGGTTCAGCGGCTCTGCCGCGGGGCGAGTCCTGGCTGTCGGGTTGAAGGCTGCCTATGGCATCGGGGTCGACGGCAAACTTGTCCATGAGCACTTTCATCCAGAAGCCTCCGATGACGGAGCGTGCGCGGAAGCCTCGGAAGTGTCGGCTGTCGGTCCAGTACCAGTCGGAGAGCGGCACGCGGTCGGTGGTCTCGTTGACCCAAGCCCAGATGCGGTCGGAGAAGGATGTGAAGAGTCGTGTGTTTGATGCCATGGAGGCTGTCCAAATGATCCAGTCGCTCTTGGAGTATTTCTCGCGGCTGTCGAGGGGCAGCCCGTAGGTGTTCTGGCGGTTGCGGTAGTAGTTGATTTCCTTGGTTGCGACGCCGGGGAAGAGGTCGAGGCCCCACATCTTGTCCCATACGAGGTTGTACTTCTGGCTCCAGGTGTCGGGGCGGTCGAAAGCGAGGCGGTAGTGGTTGCCGTCATCGGCGTCGGTCATCCATTTCGCGGCCATGTCGCGGGCGGTCTGCATATACTGTGTGTAACCGCTGTCGAGGCCTTTCATCTTGGCTAACTCTGCGAAGCCTGCAACGGCCATGATGGCTTTGATGGACAGGTTGGCATTGTGGGCCCAGTGGCCGGCGAAGTCGTCGGTGCAGAGCTGCTCGGCGGGGTCTTGCCCGTAGCGTGCAAGGTATCGCACCCACTGCTGGCAGATGCCCCAGTACTTGTCGACCCATTCGGTGTTGCCGTCGATCTTCGAGATCATGGCAGCCAGCGTCAGCATATTGCCAGACTCCTCGATAGGCATGTCGCCGCCGTAGACCTGTCCGTTGGCGTGCGGGTAGGTGCCGAGGTCGTGGGCTGCAAACTGCTTATTCCAGCGGCCGGTGCGGCTGTACTCGAAAATACTGGTCATCATGCCCTTCTGCAGGTCGGTGTTGTACATGAGGAAGAGGGGAGCAGAGGGATAGGTGAGGTCCACGGTGTTGACGCAGCCGTTGGAATTGTTCTCCTTGGAGAAATAGAGGAGGTTGCCCTGGTCGTCCTGGAAGAGCTTATGTGCGGCGAGTACCTGTCGGTAGGAGGCAGCGAGCAGCTCGGCATACTTCTGGTTGCCGGCGGCGAGGGCATCGTCGTAGATGGTCTGGTCCTGCTGGCGAGCCTGGCGCATATAGGTGTCGTAATTGTCGCGGAAGGTGTCGAAGGCCTCGGTGATTGTCTTGCCGTCGCGTGCCCAGTAGCCTTTGTAGTCCTTGCCGAAGTAGCGTATGTCGTAGACTTCGTCGTAGCCTATCATCATGAAGCTGGCGCCGGAGCTGACGCGGCCGAAGTCGTGGCTGTAGGCCAGCGTGATGGCGTTGGCAGGCGACTGTGCGGTAACTTTGTCGGCGCAGACGGGCAGCGAGCCGGTGCCTGCGAAGGTGCTCTCGGTGATGGCCGTAGGTGCGAATACAGCGTCACCGTTGACGGCAGGCAGGTAGAGGTAGCCCCAGTCAATGGAGATGAGGTCGCCAGTGCGGCCGAGGATGTTCTGTGCGGTGCTGCCGGCTTTGACGTAATCGGTGCCTCTCGAGCTGATACGCTCTACGTCAACGGGCTGATAGGGCTCGTTGACAGCGAGTATGGGCGTTGTGGCGAAGTAGAACTGCACGTCGTGGTCGGCCCCGTCGGTCGAGCGTACGCGATAGGAGATGTAGTTGACGGGCGTGGAGATGAGGTCGAGGTCGGTGATGACCATGGGAGCGGTGAAGACGAGGTTGAGCTCCACGGGTCCGCAGGTGAAAGTGTAGTAGGTCGAGGTGGCCATGACGTCGACGCTTTTCTGCGTGGCCGTCTGTATGCTCTCGGCAGCCAAGAGGGTGTTTTCAAAGAGTCCGAAGTCGATGTAGGCGCCGCCGGAGGTGTTGTGGCAGTGGGCGGCAATGATGTTTTCGCCGACGCGCAGGTGAGCCTTCTCGGCTTCGGTGAGCTGATGCGTCTCGCCCTGCAGCCATGTCTCGCCGGTGGCCACGACGCGCGTGCCATTGACGTAGAGCTCAAAGACATCGTCGTGTGAGAACTGAATCCATAGGTCCTTCTGCAAGTCGGCCTCTGTGAGGGTCACGGCACGGCGTACGTAAATATCGGAGTTAGTAGCCGTCCAGGAGTTGCGCACGTTGGGGTATTCGCCTTTTGTTCCCCAGGCAGCCTCCTCAAGAGTCCAGGCGCTGTCGTCGAAGGTGCGTTGCGTCCACGTCGTGGAACTCTGATAGTCGTAGCTGACGCGCCCCTGCCAAGCCTCCTCGCCGGCCATGGCAGCGATGGGGGTGAGCAGGCTGCTGCGCCTGGTGCCCATGAAGCGGTATGCTGTACCGTCGACGCGGAGCAGTCCGTCCATAGGTTTTTCTATGTCCGACCAGTGGCGCGTGGTGCCGTCGGTGAGCTTGTCGAAGGGCGACCAGAATGAGAAGTAGGGGTCGTTGGTGAGCAGCGGCACCGACGGGAGTCGCAGGTTGCTCGACTTGTAGGGAGCGAAGAATTCGTCGGCTGGCTGGTAGGTGTCCTGTGCCGAGGCACTTATCGCCATGAGGCAGCAAAGAGCTGCAGCAAGAAGTTTCTTTGTCATGTCTGTATTTATATTCTTATTACCTGATATCTGATTTCTTATTCTCTTATTTTCTAATCTTCACCACTGCCGTCAGGCCTTGGTCATCGGTGACGCGGGCAACGTATACGCCGCGGGGCAGTTGAGGCAGCGAGGCCACGGCCCGTGTACCGCTGAAGCAGAGATTGGCTTGATGCACGCAACGCCCGTCGGCTGCTACAAGCTGCAGCTTCGCTGAGCGAGCCGTTGAGGAAGTTGCAATGAGAGAGTTGCCTACCTGGCTCAGCGTCAGGTCGATGGAGGGCCGGTCGGCCAGTTCGCCTATACCCACTGTCTGCTGGTCTACAGCCGTGAGGTAGCTCGTGCGTCGGTTGGTGCTGTTGATCGTAGGCACGTTGGTGACACATATTTCATCGTTGCCATCGGGGAAGCGGGCCACGGTCTGGCGGCCGTTGTGGGGCGGATAATAGAGTATGTCGGTCCAAGAGTCGTCGGCCGCCGTGACGCTCACGCAGCCGCCGTCGGCATCGAGCTTGAAAGAGGCGTGAAGCGCTGACGTGCCCTCAGCGTTGTCACACCAGACGAGGGCGTAGCCGTGGGCCGGAATGATGGTGGAGACACTCTCGTCAGGGGCCTGTATCTGATATTTATGCGGATTAGCCTTATCGTCGCTCAAGTAGAGCCCGGCGAGGTCTATGGCGCGCTCTGTGGTGTTGTAGAGCTCTACCCAGTCGTTCCGCTTGTAGTTGTCGTTGGCGTAGATGGCGTTGGCTGCGCTGACCTCGTTGATGCGGATGTCGGGATAGCCATGCTTGCGGTCAGCGTAGGTCATCTTGCGGAAGGCAGCCACGAGGCTGAGGCCATCGCCTGCGGGCAGTGCCATGGAGCTCTCGCCGGTGATGTAGCGCGAGCTGCCGGCTTCCCGCCACCCCATGAAAGCGTAGCCTCCGCGTGCCTCAGCCTTCAGAGCGACGGGCGGGAAGAGTGCTCCGAAGTACTCGCCATAGGGCACGCGCACGTCGTTGATGTATATGTCTCCGGCTTCGGCAGGCTCCACCACGAGGGATACCTTCTGCTGAGGCGTGACGCCAGAGAGGCGGAAGCGCTCGTACTCCTTCATCTGCTTCACGAACTTGTCGGCACGCCCTTTGAGCTTCTCGCGAATCTCGCTCAATGAGCCGTCGGGGCTGGCACCCTCCCACGACATAGTCTCGCGCACACGCTCGCCCAGCTCGTCGCAAATCTCAGCGGCGCGAGTAGGCTCGAAGACGCTGCCCATGGTGCAGAAGGTGTCGATGAAGCGACGGCGGAACTCGTCGTTCTCGAGCATATTGAGGAAGAAGGTGCAGAACTTGATCTCGCCGTAACGACGCTCGCCCGTATCGTAGATGTAGTCGTAGCGATGCCACTGCATCCCGTCGATCCAGCGGAAGGCGTTGCCGCCAATCTGTATCTCGCCCTCCTCGTCGGTGCCGCGGCCATCGGTGCCGAAAGCAGCGTCGAGGTCGAAGAAGGTGATGCGGAAGCGGCCGCTGGGGGTCTGGCGATAAGCCTTGAGGTTGTTGTCAGGCCAGTCCCACGAGCCGAGGTAGAGCTCGGCAGCCATGTAGTTGATGAATTCGTCGATGTCCACGAGTTCGCATATCTCTGCGTAGGTCTCGGGCTGGGAGGCCGTGGCCGAGAGGTCGTAGAGGTGCAGGAGTGCGTCGGGGCGACCTATCATCATGAAGGCACCCGAGTCGGGGCTCTGCTCATAGATCTCTATCTCATCCTTGGTTATGGCCCAGTTGGCGTAGGCGAAGTCCTTGTTGTTGGGCTCGCGCACGTTGATGAGCCCGCGGTACTCGCCGTTGATGTAGTGGACAGCGGGTTGATACGACATGACATCGATGTCGACGCCTGAACGCTGAATGATTTCGTGGAGCGCCGCGTCCTTTATGCGGCAGTAGGTGTCGTTGCCGCCATAGCGCACCTGTATGGTCTTGTTGCGTATGTAGGGCTTGGCATCGAAGAAGGCGTAGGGCATGGTGTTCTTACCTTCGTAGACGCGGTCGGCCTTGAGCTTGAATGACTTGGGCCAGCCCGAACGCGTCCAGCCTCCGGAGATGGCCAGGTCAACGTCTTGATTCAATGCCATGGTGTTGCTCTCTGGTAAGATGTACTGGAAGTTGACGGGGCGGTCCCAGTTCATATTCCAATTGGCGGGCGACGACTGTCCGTTGCCCGTCCGGCCGTTAGTGCCGCGGGTGTAGACGCCTATCATGTCGTCGTAGAGATAATCGTCGGGGGTGGAGATGGCAATGACGGGCAAGCGGTGCTCGCGCTCTTTTTTAATATATGTACGCGTGACGACAGCGCTCGGCAACTGCCCGTCGACAAAGCAGCGGAAGCGGAAGCTGGTGGTAGCGCTGATATTGAAGATGCCGTTGGACGAACTGCTGCCGTTTGTGAGCGTCGGCGTGGTGCCGTCGGTGGTGTAGCGCAGAGTGGTGCCCTGCGGTATGTGGACTAGTATTCGCAACTGGCTGTCGAAGATCTGCCCGTCTGGCCGCACCGTGGGTGCCTCGGTGCGCTGGACGCTGTAGGCTGACGTGGCATTTGTGGCGGCGGGCGTAGGCGTGGCTGTCCAGTTCCAATCGGTGCCTCCATCGGTGGTGCGTGCATAGGCCGTCCGGCTTATGGCCTCGGGGTACGACTGCGAGCAGATGACTACACCCTCAGCAGTCTCAAGACCGATGGTGCCGCCCTCGCAGTCGAGCTTGAAGGGAGCCTGGGTCGTCGGCGCTATATCGTTGCTGCCCATCCATAGTTGCTTGAAGGCGTGGGGCGCTATGGTGCCTATGGCGTCGGGCAGTTGCCAGCGGTGGCCGGCATTGTCGACGAGGAAGCATCCGGCAAGCGTCAACAGCTTGTCGGTGGGGTTGTAGAGTTCTACCCAGCTGTCGAAGTTGTAGGCGGGGCTCATCTGCATGTCTACGTTGGCCGCCACGAGTTCATTGATACAGAGTTCGCCCGCGGCAGGCTCATTGTAGTCGTCGAGCCGCTCGAGCTTGATATTGTCGACGACGAGCCAGTTGTCGGTGTGAGTCTGCTGGCTGTCGTTGTAAACGCCTATTGCCAGACGCCCGTCGGTGATGTCGAACTCCGCTTCACACTGGAAGGCTCCCTGGTCGAAAGCAATCTCGGCGGCTTCCATGGAGTTGCAGAACCACTGCTCGTCGTCGGGGTGGTAGCAGCCCACGCCAGGATCTGAGGTGAAGGCAAAGATGTACTGGCTCGGCACCTCGTAGTCCTTGTCGTTGACGTAGTAGAAAGCCGTATGCTCGTCAGTGCCTTCGAGCCACTGTCCGTAGGCCCACGCGTGGCGGCGGAAGCGGTAGAGGGTCTGCAGGCTGAGGCGGTAGTGGCCATTGGGCACGGTGAGCTCACGCGACATGTGCATCCAGCCTTCCCACATCTCTATGCACCCGACACGTATCACGGCGAATGACTTGGCCTCGCCCTCAAATATCCAGTCGCTCTTGTCTTGAGTGTTGAACGAGGGGTTGCGGAAATACTCCGACGTGACGTCGACCCACCGCGTGGCGGCACCTGCGTCAGCGGCTATAGCAAGTAAAATGATAGCTAAGGAAATGATTGTTTTACTTTTCATACTAAGGTAAATGTGTGACAGCCGGGCTTTCGCCGTCGGCTAAAACTGAGGCAAAGGTAGACTATTCCGCGGTAACAGCCAAGAACATCTTTCTTAAACATTCTAAAATAATTACGCAAAGCGTAAGTTTGAAAAGTTTTTTTCTTTCGTTTGAACAGATAGTGCGGGCTTACGAGGCCAAAACAAGAAAAGGGCGTGCTGCTCCCGCAGCACGCCCTTCGAGGATTTGACGAATATAAAAATTATTAACTGCTTACGCTTTACTTGACAATCAGCTTCTGACCGTTGCGGACATAGATGCCGCGGGCAGCAGCCTTGCTTACGCGCTGACCGGCGATGGTGTAGGTCTTGCCATCGCCCTTCTGCTTGGCAATAGCGTCGGTGACAGCCTCTACGCCGTCAGGCTCATCGTCGCCGTAGAAAGTGAGGCGGAAGTTGTCAACGACTACCCAGTCTAAGGGGTTCTCACCTTCCTTGGTGACACCGATCATGAGGTCGCCATTAGAGCCAACCTCGACCTTCACCTGGTTCTTGTAGAGACCGAGCTGGAAGTAGTTGTTGGCCTCGGAGATCCACTTCGGGAACTCGCCGATGTACTGCCACTCGCCGTAGCGCTCTTCTTCGGGAACCTCTTCGCCATAGTCGTGGCGGGCACGGTCGCGGCTGCCATAGCCGGGAGCCTTATTGAGTTCGGAGGTGATGTTGCACAGAGGCACCTGCTCGAAGTCGGCATTGAGGAAAGCGAGCTGCAGAGGCTCGTCGCCGTCGACGTTGTGGAGGATCTGGTCTTCATGGCTGCCATCGCGATAGTAGCCTTGGACACCAAGTACGTACCAGCCGGGCTCGAGATCCGTAACGACCTGGTTGAGGTCGAGCGAAGTAGTGTTCCAGCTCTCGAAGGGGAACTCCCAGGTGTCGGTAGTGCGGCCTACGATGCTCACGTTGCCGCCCTCAGTGTTGCTCCATACCCAGGCGCTGATATCCTCACGCTGGTTGAAGCCAGGGCTCTGAATCTTATAGGTAGCATCCTGAGGTGCATCCTTGGTAGCGGTGGCAAGCAGAGCGTCGCGCTCATCACGAGTGACGAGTTTCCACTGGTTGTTGGGGTTGCTCTCGCCATACATGTCAGTATCAATGTTGCCATAGGTGCCATCGCGATAGCCGAGGAGCATGCGCTGACCTTCGGAGTTGCTCTCGCCGTTGGCGCGTGCGATGTTGTAGACGCCGGCCTTGCCTTCAACGGGCAGGAAGGCCCAAAGGTCGCGGGTGGGGGTATCCATATAGCCGCCATAGTTGAGGAACTCGCTCTCGCCACCGTTGTTGAGGTGGGTGTCGATCTGGAAGCCGTCGTAAGGCTCGCCTTCCTCGGGCTGTACGCGATCCTCGATGAGCGTTACCTCAACGCCGGGGATGCCTACGTAAGCGTGTGCGCCCCATGAACCGCCGCCGCAGAGGAAGCGCTTCAGGCCTACATTATAGATATAGTAGTCGCCATCTGCAGCCGTAGCGCCTGCGAAGACGTCGGGATGAGTCTCGGCCACGGCAATCTTGCGCTGTGTGCGCAGAGTCTCGAGGGCATCGTTCATAGCGTTGCGGCTCTCACTGGCCTCGATGACGGGCTGTGTTTCGCTGATGACGCTCTCGGCAACACCGTCCTGACGTGCGAGAGGCACTGTGGCGAGATAGAAGTTGCGGATGTCGACGGCAGCGTTAGCGTCGTTGGTGGCATTGACAAGGTCGGTAGCGGCAGCGCTGACGGCAGCAGCATCGGTGGCTTCCTTCGCTGTCTGAGCCTCAGCAAGAGCAGCAGTGAAGAAGTTAGGAGTCCATTCGCCACCGGCGACAGCCTCAGCGCCTTCGAGGGCTGCGTTCATAGCCTTCGTGGCAGCCAGAGCCTGCTGCAGGTTAGTTGTAGCCTGAGCAATAGCGGCAGCGTCAGTGGAACTTTGGGCAGCCTGACCGGCCGTCTTGGCGGTCTCGAGAGTGGGCAGTGCGGTGCCTTCGTAGGCGTTAGCCTCATCGAGGGCATTAGCTAAGTTAGCAAGCACCTCAGAGATATCGATATCTGAGCCGTAGTAAGTCAGCTCAAAATTGTCGAAGACGAGCCAGTCGTCGCCAGTGTCAGAATCCTTGCGGACACCGATTCGGAGGGTGCCGTCAGAGACTACGACCTTAACCTCAGGATTCTTGTAGTAGCCAAGGAAGAAAGCATTGGCAGCACGAGAAAGGGCACCATTACTGCCGCCGCCATCACCTGGAACAGGATAAGAGCCTGCCATGACGGGCAACACATGCTCAATAGTCTCTGTAGCACCGCTTTCGCAGATTGACATAAAGGGCTGCTGAACGTCGTTGGCGAAGAACCAACCACGGATTTCTTCTGTACCCTCATCGTGCTTCTGAGCAATACCGCTGGTGCTTCCATCGCGGTAATAGCCCTGCACGGTTACTCCATACGTGCCGTTAGGCAGACCTGTGATTGTCTGATAGTATTCGCCATGACCACCGCTCCATACTTCAAGAGCGCCGTTGCTGCGCCAAGTGTCGCCGTCGCTATCACCCCATTGATTCCAAGCTACGCCAGAGCCAGAACCAGTAACTTCGTTAACCCAACTGGCACGACGGTCGTTCTGATTAGCGAAATCCGGGTCATCAATGAGCCACGTAGCGTCCTTAGGCTCTGCCTTGGTGGCCTTCTCGAGGTCAGCCATGCGCTCTTCCTTGGTCACGAGCTGCCATGTGCCCCACGAACCGAGGTTGTCGATGCTTCCGGGCACGAGCTCGTCAGAGCCAGCGCAGTCGGCGTCGCTCAGGACGTTCATATAGTTGTTGTAGAAGCCTGCATCGTCAGGGTCGTTGACAATCTCATATGTGTTGGACACGCCGTTGTAGCTGACGGGATTCAGGAACCAGGGCGTCACGCCGCGGCCGGTGTCCATGTAGCCATAGTCCTCAGCAGGGTTACCGTTGATGCTGTGATTGTGGCCGAAACGCGGATCAAGCTGGTAGCCACCGTCGGGCAGCGCCGTGATGATGACGTCGAAGCCATGCTTGTCAATCTGCATGTGAGTTGTCCACTGGTTGCGTACGCGGCGGTTGTGCTGCAGCCACATGCCAGTCTCAACATTGTAGAGGTAGAATGTACCTTCTTTCACTTCAGAGCCAGTCCAAGGGGACTCGGTCAGTTGAGCGCTCATGGTTGTCGTCGCCATGAGGGCCATTGCGATAAGTAAAAGTTTCTTCATAATGTTTAGTTGTTATTGATGGGTAAATGTTTGCGTTTTAGCACCATTGCTCTTATGTTGCCGATGCAAAAGTATATATTTAAAGGGGTGCCGTACGAAAATTCTTCTTCATTAAAGGCAAAAATCTTTTCTTTTTCAGGGAATGCGCATTATTTTCTGGCTCGTTTGTCCTTTCTTGCCCTTGATATTCAAGACGTACATGCCTTCGGGAACATCGGCCACGCTGACGCGAGCCTCGTTGCGGGCCTTGCCTTGCTTCGTCACTTTACCGTGCAAGTTCACCAGCTTCCAGCGGAACGCGGCCATATCCCTGGTCGAGCGGATGTTGAAGCTGTCGCGCACCGAGCGGGGCTTCACTATGAAGCCTTCAGTCTCCTCGGGCAGGTCGTCGACGTCGACTGCCTCGCCGAAGAGTGGTGCCTCAGCCTCGGCCGAAGGTATGCGATTGTGGATGGCAGGCCAGTCGGCAACCCAGTAGATGGGATCCATGTACACTTTACGGCCGCCATCGGGGTCGTTGGCGTCGAAGCCGTGGTAGAGGATCCAGTCCTGCCCGGCATCGTCCTGCACGATTTCAGAGCAGTGGCCGGGACCTACGACGCGTGAGCTCTTGTTGAGGAGCTGCACGAAGTGGTTGTCCAATGCCTTGTTGCCGGCCTTGTCTACGTATGGCCCCAGGAGGTTTTTAGAGCGAGCCACGACGAGGCGGTAGGTGCTGTTGAGGCCTTCGCAGCAGCTGCCTGCAGAGCCGATGAGATAGTAGTAGCCGTTGCGCTTGACTACCATAGTGGCCTCGGTGTAAGTGCCTGCAACAAGCACCTTCTCGGCTCCCTCTTTCACGCTGAGGCCATCGTCGCTGAGCTCTATGGCGTAGATGCCGCGGAAGCTGCCCCAGAAGAGATATTTGCGGCCATCATCTTCCTCGAAATAGCAGGGGTCGATGCTGTTCTGCACGCCAATCTCGTTGCTGATGAATAGCTTGCCATGGTCGGTGAACGGGCCGCGGGGCGAGCGTGCCGTGGCCACACCTATGCCGCACTCCCACTCGCCGCCCCAAGTGCTCTTGGAGTAGTAGAGCACGAACGTGTCGCCTATCTTGTTGATATCGGGGGCCCATATGCCACCGCCCGGCACCATCTTCGGCCGGGTGTTATCGGTGAAACAGGTACCTACGAACTGCCACTTGACCAGGTTGCGCGACATATAGATGGGCACGTTGTGGATATCCTCGGTAGAATAGAGATAAAAGACATCACCAACGCGCATCACCGTAGGGTCGGGAAGGCTACGGTCAATGACGGGATTTTGGTACGTCGTCTGGGCGTCAGCCGTAGCCGCTGCTGCCATCAGAAGGATGAGAAGTGCTCGTTTCATATCAGTCTGTTTGTTTTTATAATGCAAAGATAGGTTCTTTGGCGCCTAAGGAAGAAAAAAATTAAGTCAGAAAAGGAAAACTATGTACTAAAACGGCATTTGTGAGCCTCTGCCAACAACTTAGCCTTCATTTTTTCTGCTTTTCGTTTCGCGTCTAATAATTTAATGTATACTTTTGCAAAGGAAAAAACGACAGACATACGTATGAACACGCATCGGCATTTCAAGGCATACGCAAGGATAATTGCAGCAACAGCGGCACTCGTGCTGACGCTGACGGTAGCTGCCGCGCCCTACGGCTTCAAGAGCTATATGACGGCCGACGGCCTCTCGGACAACCGCGTCCTCTGTGCCCTGCAGGACAGCTACGGCTTCATGTGGCTGGGCACGGCCAACGGCCTCAACTGCTTCGACGGCCTGCACAACACCGTCTACCGCGACATGGTGAGCGACGGCACCGTCTTCGAGAACGACCTGATCACCTCGCTCTTCGAGCACGACGGCAATATATGGCTCGGCGGCGACTTCGGGCTCTACGTCTACCGTCGTGCCGACAACACCTTCACACGCTTCGAGGTAAAGACGCGCTACGGCGTACCCATAAGCAGCACCGTAGACAAGATGGAACGCACGCAGAACGGAATCATCTGGATCTGCACGCAGGGGCAGGGATTCTTCCTCTACGACCCCGCCACGGCCACACTCACCCAGGACAGCCGCCACAACGGATTCATCTCCGACATGACCATCGCCACCGACGGCCTCGTCTACCTCATCTCGCTCGACGGGCTGCTCCTAGTCTACAACCAGGAAGGCCACTTCCAGCGCCAATACGAGGTGCCGGGCTTTGTCGTCGACAAAAGCAAGATGTGCATCGAGAACGTGGGCAGCCGCATCTTCATTGGCTGCGATCAAGGACTCTTCCGCCTCAACAGCGAAGCCGGCAGCATCGACCGCGTGCCTCTCAACGCACCGAGCGACTTATACGTACGTGCTCTCATGGCTCGCGAGACAGAGCTCCTGCTCGGCACAGACCACGGCCTCTACGCCTACACCTTGGCCGACGGCTGCCTGACGCGCATCGACGACCCCTCATCAGTCAACACCGCCCTGAGCGACGACTGCATCAACGCCCTCGTCAGTTCCGACGACGGCACGCTCTGGGTGCTCACCGAACGCGGAGGCGTCGACATTCAGCCGCCGCTGCCGCAAGGCCTGGCCTTGCTGCCCGTGCCCTTGCGAAGCCACGACCTTAGCAACCGCGTGCTCGCCATCTGCCCCACGACCGACGGACAACTATGGGCCGGCACCGAGAGCGGCCTCTACGTATGCGACCCCGTCGCAGCCACCTTCACACGCCCAGCCCAACTGCCAGCCACCATCGAAGAGGTTGGCGCCCTCCTCGAAGACGGCGACGACCTATGGATAGGTACTCAGAACGCCGGGCTCTATATCCTCAACAAGCGCACCGGAGCGCTACGCCACCACACCTACTCCGCCGACCGCCCCTACACCATAGCATCAAACGAGGTCACCAGCCTGCTGCGCACACGCGACGGCGACATCTACGTAGGCACCAGCTGGGGCCTGCGGCTCTACGACCGCAGCCAGGAGCACTTCATGTTCTTCTCCGAGATAAGCTCCATGACGGCCTTCAACGACCTGCTCGAGGACCACAACGGCAACGTATGGGCTGCCACCGATGGGCACGGGCTCCTCGTCAAGCGACGCGGCACACCCGCCTTCAACGCCTACTTCGCCGACAGCAGCAACCCCCACGCCCTGCCCAACAACGCCGTGACCAGCGTAGCCTGCGACAGCCGCGGCAACGTATGGGTGGCCACTAAGGGCGGAGGCCTCTGCCGCTACCGACCCGCCACCGACGACTTCGAACGCATAGGACCTGCCGATTCCCCGCTGCAGCATGAACAGATCTACTACATCCAGGAGGACGCTGCCGGCAACCTATGGCTCGGCATCGGCAACGGACTCGCACGCATACTCGCCGACGGCACCTTGGAGCTCGACGCCATACAGCTCGACAACCACGAGCAGAACGCCTGGAACGCCAGTTGCCGAACGGCCGACAACCTCATTCTCGCCAGCGCAGGAGGTGACCTTATGTGCCTCGACCCCACACACATCAGGGCCACCTCCGGGCTACGACCCGTGTACATCAACAACATCACCTTTCCTAACACCGACAACAGCCTGGCAGAGCTGCAGCGACTCGGCCTCAACCACCCGCTCTACGTCACCGACGCCATACGCCTGCCATTTGCCGACAACCACTTCACCCTCCACTTCGCCTCGCCTCACTTCAGCGGCTCTAACAACATTCACTACGAATACATCATGGACGGCTTCGACAAGACCTGGGCCCGAGGGTCGGCAGGACACGAAGCCACTTACTCCAACATGCCACCGGGCACATACACCTTCATCCTCCGGCAAGCCGGCGACGAAGACCCGGCCCGCTACGCACGCCTGCAAATCACAATCATGCCGCCATGGTACCGTACACCTTGGGCCTACACCGCCTACGCTCTCGCACTCGCCGTTCTCGCCTACGTCTTATTCCGCTGGGGTAAGCGACGCCTGCAACGCACCTACGAGGCACAGATGGAAGAGTACAAGCTCAGGCAGGAAAAAGACAACTTCCAGTCGAAAATCAATTTCTTCATAAACCTCGTACACGAGATACGCACCCCACTCAGCCTCATCTGCCTGCCACTCGAGCAGATGGAGGAGAGCGACCTCACCGACGACGACCGCAACCACCTCCACGCCATACGCCGCAACACCAACTACCTGCTCGGCATCACCAACCAGCTGCTCGACTTCCAGAAAGTGGAGAACGGGCAGAACATACAGCTACACACCACACCCTGCGACGTAGCACAACTCCTCGACGGCATCTATCGCCAGTTCAAGGACCCGATGAAAGTGCAGGGCCTCTCGCTGCAGCTGCAGCTGCCCGAAGCCCCCATCCACACTTCACTCGACATCGACAAAGTGTCGAAAGTGCTCATGAACCTACTCGGCAACGCACTCAAATACGCACGCTCCGAAGTAATCCTGCGTCTCGACCAGACATCTGACGAGCACTTCGCCATCTCTGTCATCGACGACGGACCCGGCGTACCACCCTCCGAACGCGACCGCATCTTCGACGTCTATTACCAGATTGCCGGTGACGCCACGGCCGCAAACCTCGGTACCGGCCTCGGACTATCGTACGCCAAGATGCTCTCCACGGCCCACGGAGGCGACATCACCTACACCGACGCCGTAGGCGGAGGGTCGAACTTCACACTCACCCTGCCCATACGCCTGGGCGAGACCGAATCCTCAGACCTGAAAGAACTCACAGAGACGCTCCCCAGCGAAGGCGAAGATGCAAAAAACGCCGATTCCATCGATTCAAAACGCGCTTTCCGCATACTCCTCGTCGAAGACAACGACGAGCTACTACGAGCCACAGCCGAGGGTCTGCGCAAGTGGTTCCACGTCATGAAAGCACACGACGGCGTCGAGGCGCTCGACGTTCTCAAGCACCACGACATGGACGTCATCGTCTCAGACGTCATGATGCCACGCATGGACGGCAACGAGCTTTGCCGTCAGCTCAAGTCAGACATCAACTACTCCCACCTGCCCGTAATCCTGCTCACCGCCAAGACCACCGTAGAAGCCAAGCTCGAAGGCATGCAGAGCGGCGCCGACATATACCTCGAGAAGCCCTTCTCGATGAAGCAGCTACACCTGCAGATCACCAGCCTGTTGCGCATGCGGCAGCGCTTCTATGAGCGGATGCGCCAAGTCGACGGCGCAGAGGCGGCCGTCAGCGGCGATGCCGACTTCGGCCTCAACCAGCAGGACATACAGTTCATGGAGCGTCTCCAGGAACTCGTCCGCCACAACATGCGCGACGAGGAATTCTCAATTGACATCCTCGCCGAGCAAATGAATATGAGCCGCAGCAGCTTCTACCGCAAGATAAAGGCTCTGACAGACATGACACCCGTCGACTACATGAAGACACAGCGACTCGAGCGCGCCGCACAGCTCCTGCGCCAAGGCCACCGCATCATCGAAGTGGCCGACCATGTAGGCTTCACCTCCAGCTCCTACTTCGCAAAATGCTTCCGTGCCAAGTACGGCGTCCTGCCTAAAGACTACCTCACCTCACTCAAAGAGCAGGCGGAGGAAGAGCAGGAAGAAAAAACATAGCTGTCAAAGACAGGTTGCTACCGTAATGACAACCGGATGCATCGCTCTACACAGCCGGTCGAATTGCCCAACACAGCCGGTCGAATTGCAGTAAAACAACTTGTTTTACCGCTGTGAAGCCAGTGACGGTGAAGTATTCACTTACACTCTACTTAACGTGCACACATACAATTAGTTGCAAGGAAAAATGTAAGTGACGGCAAAAAAACAAAAAAACCGCCACATCCTTTAGGGGATTAGCGGATGAGGCGGGGGAAATAGCTATTGCAGGCCTCAAAAAAAGTCAGGCGTACAAATCTTATTGTTCACTCGTAGATGAGCGTTGTGAGGCGGTCTGGGTCGAAGACTTGGGCCGCTATATTGTGTAGTGTGTGCGGCGTGAGGTCGTCGAGCTGCGCAAAACGGTCGGCGAGAGTCACGACACGCCCTGTGTGTAGGAATTGCTTGCCCATGGCCAGTGCGCTGTTCTCGAAGTTGTCGGCTGCGATGGCCATCTGCCCTTTGAGCTGCCGACGTGCGGCATCGAGAGTGCGCTGTGCGAGGGGGCTGTCGACGAGGCGCGAGAGTTCGCGACGTACGAGGCGCAGGCAACGGCTGACGTCGGCGTGGTCGCATCCGAAGTATACGGCCCAGACGCCAGTGTCAGTATAAGGTGTGAGTGAGCTCTCGACGGTGTAGACAAGGCCGGAGCGCTCGCGCAGTGCGAGCGAGAGTCGCGAATTCATGGCCGGTCCTCCAAGTAGGTTCGAGAGCAGTGAGAGACCAATGTGTTGCGGGTCGCTGAGGGCGAAAGCTCGTGCGCCCAGCATGACGTGGGCCTGATGAGTGGATTTCTTATAAGTAACGGGGGCTCCCCCTACCCTTCCTTCAAGGGATGGCGCGTTTGCGCCTGAAGGAGTGCTGAGTCCGGCGCCAGTGGCATCAGACATAGCCCTTAGTGTAGAATTAGACGGGCCGGCATATTTGCGAATTTCACTTTCACTGACGTTTCCCTTAACGAAGAGGACGGCGCGTGGGGGGCTGTAGAGGCGGCTCGTGAAAGCGAGAAGGTCGTCGGAGGTGTACTGGCGCAGGCTCTCTGCGTTGCCAAGGATGTTGCGCCCGAGGGGATGCCCGGGGAAGAGCAGTGCTTCGAAATCGTCGTAGATTAGGTCGGCCGGCGAGTCTCGGTAGCTCTCGATTTCGTCGATGACCACCTCGCGCTCCTTCTCGAGTTCGGCCTGGGGGAAGATGCTGCCAAAGACGATGTCGATGAGCAAGGGCAGTGCGCGGCCGAGGTGCTCACGCAGGAAGACGCTGTAGTAGACCGTCTCCTCTTTTCCGGTGTAGGCATTGAGGTCGCCGCCCACGCTTTCCATGCGGTTGAGTATCTGCACAGACGTGAGGCGGGCTGTACCTTTAAAACTCATGTGCTCTACAAAATGTGCCATGCCGCTCTCGCTGTCGAGCTCATCGCGCGTACCGGCGGCCACAGCTATGCCGGCATAGACGGTATCTGTGGCTGATGGGGCTAGCACGACGCGCAGTCCGTTGTCAAGTGTAAAAGAGGTGGGCATAGGCGGAGCTGCTGCAATCAGAAATCGCGGAAATCAGGGTTGTTGCAACTGCGAATGGCCAGGCACTCCATCTCGATGAGCCACGTAGGCCGGCATACGGGAGCGAGTGTAATGACGAATGGCGTTTCGGGGAAGCGCTTTTCAAACAGCGCCTTCACAATGTCGTAGTCGGCCACGTCGCGCAGGTAGACGATAATCTGAGCGACGTCGTCAAACGATGTTTCAGCTTCAGAGAGCAGTGCCTCGACATTCTCCCACATGCGCTCCGTCTGGCGGACGATGTCGCCCACATGCACGACCTCACCTTTGTTGTTTATCGATGCCGTTCCGCTGATGTACACGTGGCGGCGGTCGCCATAGTCAATGCGGGTGCCGCGCTCGAAGGTGACGCCGTACTCGTAGGTCGAGTTGAGGTGTGTCTTGGCGTAGAGGTAGCGCTGCTGCTCGGGCTGGAAGCCCAGGAGGGCGTAGGTGCCCAGCTGGACGAGTGCGCGAGTGTCTGCCGGCGATCCCCCGATGCCTGTTGAAGCGATGAAATGGGTGTTTTTTGTCAATCCCTGCTCTTCAAAGTTCTCGCGTCGAGCTCTCACCATGCCGGCATACTGCGTGTCGACGTCGCGCACATAGAACCACGTACGTATGCAGTTGTCGGCCAGCGTAGCGCCGAAGCGCTGAAGCGTCTCCTCATAATCAATGAGCAGGCTCTCGGTCTGCCAGCCGCTGTCGCCCTTATGCTCGTGCATGCCCATCTTCCAGAGGTGGTGGTAGCCGTTGTGCGAAGCAATGACGAGCCCGTCGTGGTTCTCAACCTCCATACCTGACACCATATAAAGCCACACGGCAACCTTCGAGCCGTCGAGGGCAGGCTGCTGTATGCACGAGACGGAGCAGTCCTTGTCGATATTTACGAGCGGCTGCTGGTTGGTGGCGTCGCTGAGGAAGTAACGTTTGAAGATGGTCTGCGCCTCCTTGCACTGCGGCAGTGCCAGCAGGGCCTGTTCGGCACGTGTAATGCGTTGGAGCTGGCCGGCAAAGAGTTCGCCCCGCGGTTCCACGTGCAAGATGGCGTGCTGCTCCTTTGTCTTGCGTTCGGGATCGAAGGTCGAGAGCTCGGCCGTGACGCCTAATTCAGGGAATAAGATCTTTTCAGTATTCAACGTTTTGTATTACCTTTAGCTTAATATTCAAAATTTTTAATCCTCATCAGCCCCTGCATTGATCCAGTTGTCGATGAGGGTGATGGTTGTTTGCTCCTTGATCATGTTGGCATGGTCAAAGTTCACGCCAGCCTGCGGGTCGCCATGTATGACCTTATGCAGCAGGCTCTCGTCGGCCTTGCCTGGCACTACGCGTATGCCATTCTCTGGTCGCCGTGCCTCATGCCCCACGAGCTGTCCGTAGCTCTGTCCCTCAACGAGTGTGAGGTTGCCGGCAGGTGTGGCTCCGAGTCCGTGACAGCGGGCGCAGGTGCCAGTGAACACGAGGTCCTGTATGGCCTTGTACATCCCTATGTCGAGGTGTCCGGCATCGAGGCGTATGGTGTCGCCTTCGAGCTGGCTGACGGGCACGCTGACGAAAGTGACGACACGCTGGCGCAGGCGGTTAGTGACGCATAGCTCCACGGTGGCAATGGCATTGTCGGTGAGGGTAAGCGTCGTGGCTAAAGGCTCTCCATCGGTGGCCTGCAGTTTTTTCTGCACAATGGCGTTGTCACTTCCTTCGGCAAAGCCTGCAAGCACGATGCTGTACTGGGTGCTCCAGGAAGCCACGCCTGTGAGAGTAGCCGTCAGAGAGGCCGTCTTGCCTTCGGCTTTCAAACCTTCGTCATTGTCAACGATGTCGCCTTCGTCGCATGCAACTAACGTCATCAGCGCCAAAAGCGATGCAAATATACTGCTGTTTTTGAACATTCTATATATTCTTTTGGAATAATTAACAAAAAGAGCCGTGTTCTGGTCTTCAGAATGAATACTGGAGCATGAGGACGGCTCGGTGTGTAGCTATTCCCAGGTCGTCGATGTCGCGGTCGAGCTGGCGGTCGTGGCCCCAGCGGCCCACGTACTCATACATGCCCGAGAGTTTAAGGTTGCACGAGGGGATGAAATAGTTCAGACCTATGGCCGGAGCGTTGAGGAAGCCGCCTGTGCCAGTGGCTCCGAGTCCGTTGCGGTCGAAGAAATCGTAGCGCAGAGCGGGCTGCAGGTGCTTCGTCACGAAGTAGCCTGCCTGGACGTAGGCGCCGAGGTAGTTGTACTCGTTGTGAATCTTCTGTCGCTTGGTGAAGTCCATCTGCATGAAATAGATTTCGCCAGCGAGGTAAAGCCGTTTCCACAGCATTGCGAACTCCGCACCGATGCGCAGGTCGTTGGTCGACTCGTTTTCGCTCTCGACGTTGTAGTTGGCCGAGATGCCCACGAGCATCTTCTTCTCGCTGAGCAGTTTGGGATTACCCTGGGTGGTGGGCATGGAGCCGTAGGGCTGGTAGGTGAGGCGCCCGGCATAGAGCAGCGAGGGGATATGGATATCATCGGAGAAGGTTTTTGTTGCGGCATTGACGTTGATGCCTGTGCCGTTGAAGAGTCCGAGTTCGTAGCCTATGTTCGTCTTCGTCATACCGTGGAACTCCACGCCGAGGTCGAAACCGGTGGCGAAAGCGGGCGTCACGGCATTGAGCGAATAAGGTAATATCACGCTTTGCGTCAGGGAGTTGGGCAGCGAGGGCATGAGTGTCTCGCCGAGGGTGGTGAGATAAGCGTGCGAGAAGGGTGTCTTGAACTTACCAACGCGGAAGTGTGCAACTGGCGAGATGCCGTAGTCAATCCAGGCCTGCTGGAGGATGGCGCTGCCTGATGCAGCGGCATTGATGCAAAGGTTGTAGTCGATCTTGCCGAAAGCGCGGCCCGTGAAGCCCAGGATGGCATTGGGAATGGCGAAGCCGCTGTTGGCTACGTTGTCCTGGTTGTAGGCTTTGTCGAGGCCTTCGCTGTCGTACCAGTTGAAGTTGCCCGAAGCCTGAAGCATCAGGTAAGGTTTGAATACAAAGCGGCCGTCCTTGCTCTGGAGCGTGAAGCCGCGGTTGTCGGCGATAGGCACAACGCCGTTCTGCATATCGAGGTTATCGGCCTCAGCCTGTTCTTCAGCAACGGCATTGACGGTGAAAGCTGCCAGCGCAGCCATAAGTAAGAGTTTCTTTTTCATCATTATATTTGTTGTATTTTCCTGCTTTGTTATAGCGATTCCAGGAAGCGTACCAGGGCCTTGCGGTCGTCGCGGCTCATGTTCTTGAACTTGTTTTTCGATGCTTCGCCTTCGCCTCCGTGCCACATTATGGCTTCGGTGAAGTTGCGTGCACGTCCGTCGTGCAGGAAGTAGGTGTGGCCGTTGACCTTCTCTTGTAGACCTATGCCCCAGAGCGGTGTCGTTCGCCACTCGTTGCCTCGAGCCAGACCGCTGACGTAGTTGTCGTTGAGGCCTACGCCCATTATCTCGCTGCCCATGTCGTGAAGGAGGAAGTCGGAGTAAGGATGCACGGTCTGGCGGCCGAGCCACGGCAGTTGTGTGCCGTTGAGGAGCACTGTGCCGCGGGCTCGTGTGTGTAGCGTCGTGGCGTGGCAGAGGCCGCAGCCGGCCTGGTAGAAGAGCTGCTCGCCCCGGCGCACGGTTTTGTTGTTGACGTTGCGCCGTGCGGGCACGCCGAGGCACTGGAGGTAGAGGTCTACGTCCTCCATATCTTCGGTGGAGATGTCGAGCTCGTCGTAGAGCAGACCCATGAGCGAGCCTTCTTTCATCTGCAGCTGACCTTCGCAAATCTCTTCGGGGTAGCGGCTGTTGGTGACGCCCATATCTGACGAGAAGCCCAGCTCCACGGTGAGGTCGGCGTGCTGCGCCTTGTTGCCGCCTACGCCGAGGCGGCGCTGTCCGCGCTCGGTGATGTAGTTGCAACGTCCGCTGATGCCCCATTCGGGGTAGTTGCTCTTGCGCGCCAGGGCCTCTATCTCCACGGGGTCGAGAGCCATGATCTGGCCCATACCTACGTGGCGTAGCGGTATTCGCACTGAGCAGAAGAGGTCTTCGGGTCTGATGCTGTCGGCATACCACTCGCTGATGCTGTACTCGGGGTAGCAGAGCTCATACTCGTCGCCGTCGGGGAATTGGAAGGTCTGGTAGTGCTTCGTGACGTGGATCTTGCCTTCGGGCTGCACGCCATAGATGGCTTGGTCGTGGATGACGCGCCCGTAGTCCTGGAAGAAGACGCCGTTCTTGCGCGTGACGTAGACGAGCATTGCCGAGAAGCCATAGGGGCCGCTGCCCTCGGCGTCCTCCCACAGAGCAGGCTTTGTGCGGCCGGCATTGCGGTGGCAGCTGCCGCAGCTGTAGCCGGCGTAGACGGGTCCGAGGCCTCCGCCGTAGCCATTTGAGCTGGTACGGGCATCGTCGTAGAGCTTGTCGCCTCGCATGAAACGTTTCTTGAGGTCGCCCGTCACCCAGTCGGCCTCGCTGTCGAAGGCGAACGACGATGTCGAGAAGATAGTCGACGTGCCGGCCGAAAGGGCATAGCCTGCGGGGGCTTCGAAGTCGGCTTCCGTAAACGTCTCTTCCTCGTCGCAGGCACTGACGGCAATGGCTACCAGTGGTATTAAGAGTGTGTATTTCAGCAGTTTGTTCATTACGGTGTAAAAGCAGATAAAGAAGTCTTTCTTTAAGACGCCAAAGAAGCAAAGGCCAGCGCCGAAGCACCTGGTCTTTACTTCTATAAACTATGGCTATATTATTTGTCGGAGCTTACTCTTCGTCTTCGCCAATCTCGTGGCTGAGGAAAAGGTCCTTGTAGGCTTTGCCGCCTTCGTAGCTCTTGGTCCATGAGTTGTAGAGCTCGTTGGCATCCTGCTGCAGGAGGTAGCCCACCTGTACCATATAGTTGCCCCACGACTTGGCATTGGCGCTGGTGTAGTCGAGGTCGGCAGCGTCGGTGCTGGTGCCGTCGGCGAGGGTGCGTGCCTTACCGTTCTTGAAGATCAGGAACTCCATGGTGTGGAAGCCGCGGACGCTCTGCACGGCCTCTATCTCGTCGTCGCTGTCGCCGTCGCTCCAGGTGAGGTTGTCGAACTTACCCGAGTTGAGGATGTTGACGATGGCTTCCTGATCGAGGGGCCAGCTGTCCATGTTGGGGTCTAAGCCAAGGGCGTCGACGGGTCCGAAGAGGAATGCCTCGCTGGTCTCCCAGGGCTCGCGGGCGTCGAACCAAGCCTCGCAGGCTGCGGCGAAGTTGGCGTCGCTGGGGTTGGCGGCGAAGGTCTGGGCTGCACGGTAGAGAGCTGTGTTGGCATCAACGAGAGCCTTGTATGTCGGCAGCACGACGTCGTTGACATAGGTGGTGAGGATAGGCTGCAGCACGGCATCGGCGTTGACGGCAGCTGTGCGCTGGAGATAACCCTTGAGGTTGCCCAGCACATCCTCCAGTTCATTGCAGACCTCCATGGCTGTCTGCACCTCGGGCGCACCGATATTGTTGCGGAAGGGTGCAGGGATAGCCTGAATGGCATCGTAGGCGGCCTGGATGGCCTCGCGCACTTGGCTGTCGAGGGTAGCATTATTGGCTGCGAGCAGCGTAGCGAGCGAGTTGGTGGCTACGCGGCCGTTGCGTGTGCCGTAGTAGGCGTTGCGGATGGAAAGGATGTTGTTGGAGTAGTCGTCGATGCTGTGCCAGCTATACCACGACTCTACGGCGTAAAGGGCCTCGGTGGTGCGGCCGCTCTTGTAAAGGTCGTAGGGGTCGCCGATTTTTGCATTGCCCACCTCGTTGGCGATGTCCATGCAACCGTCGATAATCTGCTCTACGCAGACGAGGGCAGCCTGAGTCTCGCCGCTCGGTGTTTCGGGGTCGTCTTCGTCGCAGGCCGTGAAGCTCAGCGATGCAGTCAGCAGCATTGCTGCCATGAAGAAATACTTTTTCATAAATCTTTAATTTTTATAGTTAAATATTCTTATTCGCCTAAAAAAAAGGCTTAAGGGTTTCTGCCAAAAGGCTTAAGGGTTTTCGCCGAAAGGCTTAAGGGTTTCTGCCAAAAGGCTTAAGGGTTTTCGCCAAAAGGCTTAAGGGTTTCTGCCGAAAGGCTTAAGGCCGTGCACCTATTTCTGCCAGAACCAAGCGGTGTAGGCTACGCCAACGGAGAACTCATTCTCGCGGTTGTAGCGGCTGTGGCCGAAGACCCGTGCCGTACCTACCTTGCGCGTCGACCAGTCGGCCTTGACGACGAGGTTGGGTAGCGCAAACCAGTTGAGGCCACCAGTCCATTTGCTGACCTGGCAGCGGGGGTCGATGAGCTGTGTGCCCTCGCCCTTCTGCTGCGGGTTGTAGTATTCGTAGCGCCCGAAGGGGTAGATGACGGGGCAGCGTGTCGAGGCGGCGAAGGCGCTGAGGTTCAGCCCGGCTTCCACGCCGTAGGAGAGGGCGTTCTTGGCCGTGCGACGCATGGCGCCGTGGTGGTAGTTCGAGAGGTTGGAGAGCGACACACCGCTGAGCTTCTGCGAATTAGAGATCTGGCCCCACAGCACGTTGGCGCGCGCCGTGACGTAGCGGTTGCGGTACTGAGCGTCGGCCGAGAGGATGCTGACGCTGACGCCGTCGAGGCTCGAGTACTTGTAGCGCTTGTCGGCATTGGCCGTGGCGTCGTTACAATAATAATACGACGCGCCCACGCGTAAGCCCGGCACTCCTTCGTAGTCGAGGCGCAGGGTGTAGGCCGGCGAGGTGAAGTTGTCGGTCTCGAAGAGGCCCTGCTTGCCGTCGGCCACCCAGGCGTCGCGCCCGAAGCCGTCGGCATTGAGGCCTGCGGTGACGTACGCCTCGTAGCTCACGCGGCTGTAATCGCGACCCAGGCGGCCGAAGATGCTCAGGCCCGTCTCGTGCCACGTCGATGGGATGAACGTCGTCTCGGCCTCCGGACGTATGGTGCCGAAGAAGAGGATGGGCTCGTGGTGGGCGTTCGTGAGACCTACGGGCAGCACCATGTGCCCGGCGCGCACGTGGAAAGCGCGGTTCAAGGTGTAGGTGACGTGGAACTGCTCCAGGGCCACCTCGCCGCCCTTCTCCATCTCGGTCTCGTACTCGCCGTTCTCCGACGCTTCCATCTCCTGCTCCAGGCCTACGCCTCCGGCCTCGAACTCTATCTCGGCGCCGAGCTGCCAGTGGCGGTTGAACTTATAGTCGCCGGCGATGACGAAGCGGGGAATGGCTATCGTGGAGCGGCGCTCGTAGTTAGTGCCCGATGCCGTGCCGTTGAAACGACTCGGGCCGTAGCCCTTCATCGAAGCAACCATCTCGCCATAGCTGCCGATGCGGAAGCGTTCGAAGTCGCGGTCTTGAGCTTTTGCGGCCATGGCGACGGCTATAGCAGCCACGGCCGAAAGGATAATGTGCTTATATTCCATTATTTATATGTGGTTACGATGTAGGATGTAGCCTCCCTCACGGGAAAGCGGATGCAAATGTAGCAAACATTTATGACACAACGAAGAACCGCAGAGCAAAATACCTAATAGTGTGTATCATCCCCGCGCCGCACATACCTAAAAACAATTACTGCCCGCAAGCGGTTAGGTATCAGCGGCGCCGAATTGTTATTTTTTGCTTATTTCCGCTTATTTTTTGCCGTTTCGTTTTCCTCTTTTAATATAAATGCCTACTTTTGCTGCGGAAATTATTAAATACTAACTCATAAACGTTCAAAACAAGATGAAGAACATTTGGAAAATCATGGCAGCCCTGCTCGTCGTAGCACTGCCGTTCGTCGCTGCTGCCTGTGGCGACGACAAGGAAGAGACCGGTCCTAAGACCTACACCTACACCTGGTCACTGCAAAACACCAACCTCCCCTCCAGCGCCACAACAGCCGAGAAGGCTGAGGCCCTCGTTGCCGAGACGACCATTAACGGCCTCTTCGCTACCGCGTTCCGTGCCCAGGGTTTCACCGTAGATGCCAATAAGCAGGAGTTCACAATCCTCACAGAGGACGCTATCTCGCAGTTCGACAACAAGGTAAAGTCGGCCGTCTACGCTGTCAAGAGCAGCGAGGCCCTCTCCGTAGCTGCCCAGAAGCTGCCCGAATCGGCTAAGATACAGATCAAGCGCGGCAACACAAGCGTCATCACTGAGAGCCTCCGCTAAGCATCGGCTATCTTACGACAAATATAAACGAAAGCCTGACCTCACGTCCGAGGTCAGGCTTTCATTTATTCAGTTTTGTGCACCAAATACTAATAAAAATAAAAGGTCTGAGGTAAAAACTTTAATCTCTAATCTTTAATCTCTAATCTTTTTCATAACTTTGCCCGCGTAAAAACGAAAAAAAAAGACAAATAGAGTTATGCATTTCACTGAAAGCGCTCACATGAGCGACCTCATCCACGACGACTATCGCCTGCTGCAAGTGATCTCGCGCTTCGGCGTCTCGCTGGGCTTCGGCGAGAAGAGCATACGCGAAGCCTGCACGGCCAGCGGCGTCGACACGGCCACCTTCCTGGCCGTGGTCAATTTCATCCAGAGCGAAGGACGCCTGCCCATGGAGGAACTGGCCGAGGAGGTCAGCGTAGCTGAGCTGATGCGCTATCTGCAGCGCTCACACACCTACTTCATCGACTTCCGCCTGCCCGCCATTCGCCGCAAGCTCATCGAGTCTGTCGACTGCTCGGCAAAGAACCAGATTGCCTTCCTCATCCTGAAGTTCTACGATGAGTATGCCGCCGAGGTACAGCGCCACATGGACTACGAGAACACCCACATACACACCTACGTGCAACAGCTGCTCGAAGGCAAGGTGCCGAGTAAGCACACCAGCTACAGCGAGCTCGCCCACCAGCACCACGACAACCACTCCAGCCTCAGCAAGAGCAGCAACGAACTGAAGTCCATAATCATCAAATACTACCCCAGCGACAGCGACACGCAAAGGCTGGCCGACACCTTGATGGACATCTACATCATGGAGGAGGACCTCTTCACTCACTGCCACCTCGAAGACACGCTCTTCGCTGAGGCTGTACACACCCTTGAGCGCGAGGTGCGCTGCCGGGCCTGCAAAAACGCCGACGCCACGACCGACGCTGCACAGCGTAGCCGCACCGAGGCCGAGAGCTCAAGCGACCTGTCGGAACGCGAGAAAGAGGTCATCTGCCACGTCGTGCGCGGCCTCTCCAACAAAGAGATTGCCGAGAAGATGTTCATCTCGGTAAACACCGTCATGACACACCGCCGCAACATAGCACGCAAGACGCAGATACACTCGCCCGCCGGACTCACCATCTACGCCATCGTAAACGGACTAATCAACCTCGACGAGGTAAAACTTTAGTTCAATTCTTAATTCATAATTCGAGCGAGATTCTTCACTTATCATCCCCCACCGGGGGATTATAGGGGGCCTCACTTTTCATTTTCCACTTTTCATTCTTCACTTTTCATTTTCCACTTTTCATTCTTCACTTTTCATTTTTCACTAATTGGACCAGGAACTTAACAACCTCATACACTCCACTTCACTCCCTCAACGCGAGGGTGAGGTGCGTGGCTCCGCTTCCGACCGCGACTTCGAGCAGGCGCTGCGCCCGCTGCGCTTCGAGGATTTTGCGGGTCAGGACAAGCAGGTAAGCAACCTCAAGGTGTTCGTCGAGGCCGCACGCTACCGAGGCGAACCGCTCGACCACACGCTCCTGCACGGCCCTCCCGGCCTCGGCAAGACGACGCTCTCAAACATCATCGCCAACGAGCTCGGCGTGGGATTCAAGATCACCAGCGGACCTGTGCTCGACAAGCCCGGCGACCTCGCCGGCATTCTCACCTCGCTGGAGCCGCACGACGTGCTCTTCATCGACGAGATTCATCGCCTCTCGCCCGTCGTAGAGGAATACCTCTACTCGGCCATGGAGGACTACCGAATCGACATCATGATCGACCGCGGACCATCGGCACGCTCCATACAGATCGACCTCAACCCATTCACGCTCGTGGGCGCCACTACGCGCTCCGGATTGCTCACGGCTCCCCTGCGCGCACGCTTCGGCATCAACCTGCACCTCGAATACTACGACGCCGATACGCTCTGCGGCATCGTGCTGCGCTCAGCATCAATCCTGGAGCAACCCATAGACGCCGAAGCTGCTGCCGAGATAGCAGGACGCTCGCGAGGTACACCACGCATAGCCAACGCATTACTCCGACGCGTTCGCGACTTCGCACAAGTCAAGGGCAACGGACGTATCGACCTGCCAATAGCACGATACGCACTCGAAGCCCTCAACATCGACCGCCACGGACTCGACCTCATTGACCGCAAGATCCTGCTCGCCATCATCGATAAGTTCAAAGGCGGACCCGTAGGCATAGGCACTATTGCCACTGCTATCGGCGAAGACCCCGGCACCGTAGAGGAGGTCTACGAACCCTTCCTCATCAAAGAAGGCTTCATCAAGCGCACGCCCCGCGGTCGCGAAGCCACCGACCTCGCCTACCAGCACCTCGAAAGAAGCCACTACAAGCTTTCTGACAGTCAACCAAGTTTGTTTGATTGATTATGCTTGATATCCAACAAATAAGAAAAGATTTCCCCATCCTCGGCCGCGAAGTCTACGGCCGCCCGCTCGTCTACCTCGACAATGCCGCCACGACGCAGAAGCCACGTTGCGTCGTTGATGCGATGACCGATGAGTACCTCAACGTGAATGCCAACGTACACCGTGGCGTGCACTACCTCTCGCAGCAGGCCACCGAGCTCCACGAGCAGGCGCGAGAGACCGTGCGCCGCTTCATAGGTGCCCGCTCCACGGCAGAGATTATCTTCACGCGCGGCACGACGGAGAGCATCAACCTCGTAGCTGCCAGCTTCGGGCAAGCCTTGATGAGCAAGGCCGACGAAATACTCATCAGCGAGATGGAGCACCACTCCAACATCGTACCCTGGCAACTCCTGCGCGAGCGAGCAGGCATAAAGATTAATGTGTGCCCCATCACCGACGACGGACGCCTCGACAAGGAAGCCTTCGTCAGGCTGCTTAACAGCCGCACACGCCTCGTCAGCATCACCGCAGCCTCCAACGTCCTTGGCACTCTAAACCCCATTAAGGAGATTATAGCTATAGCTCACGCCCACGACATACCCGTGATGGTCGATGCGGCGCAAGCGGCTCCACACATGCCCCTCGACGTACAGGAACTCGACTGCGACTTCCTCGCCCTGAGCGGCCACAAGATGTACGGCCCCACAGGCATCGGCGTGCTCTACGGCAAGGAGGCACTGCTCGAGCAGATGCCACCCTACATGGGCGGCGGCGAGATGATAGGCAAAGTTTCGTTCGAGCATACCACCTGGAACGAACTGCCCTATAAGTTCGAGGCCGGCACGCCCGACTACGTGGCCACCACAGGCCTCGCACGGGCCATAGAATACGTCAGCGCCATAGGCTTCGAGGACATCATGGCACACGAGCACGACCTCACGGCCTACGCCCTTGAGCAGCTCCGCAAGATTCCTGACATGCGCCTCTTCGGACCTGCCGACGAACCCGTCATCTCGTTCCTCGTAGGACACATTCACCACCTCGACCTCGGCACGCTGCTCGACCGACTCGGCATAGCCGTGCGCACAGGCCACCACTGCGCCGAACCTCTCATGCACCGCCTCGGCATCGAGGGCACGGTGCGCGCCAGCTTTGCCCTTTACAACACACGCGACGAAGTCGACGCTCTCTGCGCCGCCATCCGTCGCGTATCAGCGATGTTCTAAATAAAACTAACCAATAAATCTATGATTCGTAAATTCGACTTCCTCATCATCGGCTCTGGCGTGGCCGGGATGAGTTATGCCCTGAAGGTCGCACAGAGCGGCAAGGGCAAGGTAGCGCTCATCTGCAAGACTACTATCGACGAGGCCAACACTGATAAAGCTCAGGGCGGCGTGGCCTCGGTGACAAACCTAAAAGTAGACAACTTCGAAAAACACATCCAAGACACTATGGTGGCTGGCGACTTCATCAGCGACCCAGCAGCCGTGGAACAGGTGGTGAGGAACGCGCCTAAGGGCATCGCCGACCTCGTAAAATGGGGCGTGGAGTTCGACCGCAACGAGGACGGCAGCTTCGACCTGCACCGTGAAGGCGGCCACTCGGAGTTCCGCATCCTGCACCACGCCGACGACACAGGGCACGCCATACAGCAGGGCCTCATCCGCGCCGTGAGGGCCGACAAGCGCATCACCGTGCTCGAGAACCACTTTGCCGTGGAGATCATCACGCAGCACCACCTCGGCCGCGAAGTAAATCGCCACATGACCGACATAGAGTGCTACGGAGCCTATGTCCTCGACCCCGACACGCAGAAAATCGATACCTTCCTTTCGCGCGTCACCCTGATGGCCACCGGCGGCACGGGTGCCGTCTACGCCACGACCACCAATCCCAACATCGCCACCGGAGACGGCATAGCCATGGTCTATCGAGCTAAAGGCATTGTCAAGGACATGGAGTTCGTGCAGTTCCATCCCACAGCCCTCTACAACCCGGCCGAAACACATCCCGCCTACCTCATCACCGAAGCCATGCGCGGCTACGGCGGCATCCTGCGCCTGCCCAACGGTGAGGAATTCATGCAGAAGTACGACAAGCGCCTCTCGCTCGCCCCGCGCGACATCGTGGCACGTGCCATCGACAAGGAGATGAAAATCCACGGCATCGACCACGTATGTCTCGACGTCACTCACAAAGACCCTGAAGAGACCAAGCATCACTTCCCTAACATCTACGCCAAGTGCCTCAGCATCGGCATCGACATCACCAAGCAGATGATTCCCGTAGTGCCCTGCGCCCACTACATGTGCGGCGGCATCAAGGTAGACCTGAATGCCTGCTCGACCATACATAGGCTCTACGCCGTAGGCGAATGCTCGTGCACCGGCCTGCATGGCGGCAACCGCTTAGCCTCGAACTCGCTCATCGAAGCCGTGGTCTATGCCGACAAGGCCGCAGAACACTCCATAGCGCACATCGACGAGTATGCGTTCAACGAACAGGTTCCCGAGTGGAATGACGAGGGCACGATGACCAACGAAGAGAAGGTGCTCATAGCCCAGGACATGAAAGAGGTCGGTCAGATTATGTCGAACTACGTCGGCATCGTGCGCTCCGACCTGCGCCTGCACCGCGCCTGGACGCGCCTCGACATTATCTACGAGGAGACCGAAGAGCTCTTCAAGCGTGTCAAGGCCTCGAAGGACATCTGCGAACTGCGCAACATGGTCAACGTGGGCTACCTCATCACCCGTCAAGCCATTGAGCGCAAGGAGAGCCGGGGACTCCACTACACTGTAGACTACCCCAAGCACGCCTACGACCAAAAATAAGAGAGGACAAAAAAGAAGCCCACCATTGCGGTGGGCTTTTTTATTTTTGAATCCACTTTAAAAAGTCGGTCAGCCCGACCCCATTAATATATTACGTTAGTTTAACACAATATCGTTCTTTGACATTTTGTACTCTGGAGATTTTTTTGTACCTTTACACTTGTAATCAAAGCATTAGGCAATGTTCAAGAAAAGTAGTACAAACAAGCAGTTCGACCTGTTCAACTCGCCATCCGATTTGATGTGCGGGCGTGAAAGCCGCCGGTATGATGACCCATCAGCCTGGCA
>FLNY01004658.1_pt1 | contig 55843 bp, 43 predicted proteins | sample 1140381 | NCBI WGS metagenome assembly FLNY01 (sample SAMEA3878172, study PRJEB12797) | bioreactor metagenome | biome: Moose rumen | place: Sweden | collected 2011-10
CGCTCTAAACCAACTGAGCTAAGCCCTCAAGCGTGCTCCCTTAGGGGCTCGAACCCTAGACACCCTGATTAAGAGTCAGGTGCTCTACCAACTGAGCTAAGGAAGCAGATATTTCAAATTTGTGACCCGTTCGGGGCTCGAACCCGAGACCCCCACATTAAAAGTGTGATGCTCTACCAACTGAGCTAACGAGTCCTCCTCATTTGGGACTGCAAAGATAGGATGTTTTGGCGAATTTCCAAAATTTTTACAAACTTTTTGTCTCCCTCTTGCAACATGCTCCCGAAAATGCTCCACAAGTAGTTTTTTTTATTATATTTGTATGTTCTAACCAGACCAGAAAACAAATGTACAAAAAACTTTCCCTCATTGCAGCCGCACTCCTTGCCGCATCCTTTGCGGCAAGCGGCCAGGCAAAAATCCCGTCCAAGGTCGTCACGAGCGACTACAACCGCAACAGCATCTCGCTCGTAGCCGTCCAGCGCGGCGACTCCAACGACTCCGAGACCACCGGCGCAGTCAGCTCGTACAGGCTTTCAGAAAAATTCGACGTCAACACCATCAGCACCAAGACTCTGCGCATCCGCAAGTCCCGCGATGACGCCGCCACCCAGACGGAAGTCAACGAGGCCGTCGACGCCACCCCTTTCGCCCGCGAAATCCTCGCCAGCATTTTCAACCGTGACGCCCAGGGCATGATGGACGACAAGACCGTCCGTTACCGCGGCAACTACGACGCCAAGGACCAGGACGTCATCAACGCCCGCGCCTCCCGCGTCGGCACCGACGCGCTCGGCGACCTCGGCCACGCCCTCGTCAAGGGCAGCTACATCGTCGTCACCGACTTCTACGGCATCTCCCGCAAGACCGACAGGCAGGGCAATGTCATCTACTCCCTGTCTGCCAAGGCCTTCGCCTACCAGATCGGCCTCGGCGAAGAAGGTCTCACCGACTTCTACGAGCAGTGCTGGATCTACGATGAGGACGACGCCGCCACCCGCGAGGCCAAGAACCGCGCCTTCCGCAACTTGTCCATCGGCATGACTCCCGTCGCCACGGCGTCCACCGCCTCAAGCGGCGCCTCCGTCAGGGAGGCCGCGACTTCCGCCATCTCCGGGCTCCTCACCGGCCTGGAGAACCGCATCTCCGACTGGGAGGTCGCTGTCGGCATAGTGGCCACCAAGCCCCTCCGCGCCAAGATAGGCACCAAGGAGGGTCTCAAGAACGGCGCCCGCTACCGCGCATACTCCTACACCGAAGACCGCGACGGCAACCTCAAGTCCGTTGCGCGCGGCTACCTCCGCGCCACCGAGATATCCTCCAACACCGGCATGTCAATCGGCGCTACCGAACCCAGCGAGTTCTATCAGATTTCGGGCCTCACCAACATCGAAGAGGGCTGGACCATCAAGCAGAGCAACGACCTCGGCCTCGGCATCATGCCGTTCTACAGGGCCGGCGGCGTCAGCAAGATGTCCGTCGGTATCGACATCGACATGCTCGCCAACGTCAAGACCGGCGGCTCCATGTCCTACGGCCTTGCCTCCATCGGCATCGACCCCAAATCCGGCAGCTACAGCGCAGTCATGCTGAGCCTCGGTTACGGCTACGGAATCCACCTCATGCGCATCTTCGAAGTCATGCCCTACGGCATGATAGGCCTCGACCACCTGGGCCTCAGTTCCGACGACACAAGCTCCGACGACAGCCGCTTCCTAAGGTCCTCGGCCCTTGTCCTGGAGCCAGGTGTAAGGGCTTCGCTCAGCGTGGCATACCCCTTGCAAGTGTTCGCCAAGGCCTTTGCAGACCTCGCCCTTCCGCTGGGCGACATATACAAGCGTTACAATGAGAGCCTTGCATACTATTACGACGACGAGCACAAAAGCGGCATCGGTTTCCAGATCGGTGCAAAATGGACATTCTAAATTCCAAACAATATGAGAAAAACACTCCTAGTCGCGCTCACCGTGCTGATGACAGTCTCGGCCGTGAGTGCCAGCGCCCAGAGCAAGGACCGCAGAAAATCCTTCAAGAGCTGGGACAATTACGAAATCACCACCGAGAAAGTCGGTGTCGACGGCACCAAGTTCGTCAAGGTGTGGGGCTTCGGCAAGACAGTCGACGCCGCCACCATGAACGCCAAGGAAAATGCCGTCCACGCCTGCATTTTCAGGGGCCTTCCCGGAAGCGCGACCGCAATGAGCACGCCTCCCATCTGCCCCAACCCCGACACCCTGGCCTCAAATGAGGACTACTTCCAGAACTTCTTCGCGGCCGGCGGCCCCTACCTCGCCTACGTCAGCATGACCACCGACGGTGTTCCTTCGGGCACCGACAAGCGCAAGGTCAAGGGCGGCTACAAGGTCGGCATCTATGTCCAGGTCATGTACGACAACCTCAAGCGCAAGCTCGAAGCCGACGGCATCGCCCGCAAACTCAGTTCAGGTTTTTAGCATATCACTACGAGCATGAAAAAATCTTTGGTTCTCGCAGCCCTGCTGCTCGCCGCAAGCGTGACCGGCTGGTCACAGGCAAAGAAACCCACCATCATGGTCGTCCCCGCCGACGCCTTCTGTGAACGTTACGGATACGTGCAGCAGGTCAATTCCATGGGCGCGACCGTCTCCTCTCCCGACTACTCAAGGGCGATGAAGGAAAATGCCGACATCCGCACCCTCGTCTCCGCGATGGCGGACTTCATGGCCAAGAACGATTTCCCCATCCAGTCCCTCGAACAGGAACTCAAGCGCCTCCAGACCGAGGACGCCGAAATGGCCATGATGACCGGCCGTAACGGCGGCGAAATAGAGGAGACCCCCCTTGAGAGGCTCCGCCGCAGCGCCAGGGCCGACATCATCCTCGACCTCGACTACGAAATCCACCGCGTAGGCCCCCAGAAGCAGGTCAGCTTCAACCTCCAGGCAGTCGATGCCTATTCCTCCAAGATCATCTCCGGCAACACCGGCGTCAGCTCTGCCGCCAACGTGCCCCTCACCTCCCTCCTCGAGGAGTGTGTGCTCAGCTTCAAGGACAACTTCCTGAGCGGCCTTCAGCACTACTTCGACGACCTCTTCGCCAACGGCCGTGAAATCACCGTCACCTTCCTCCGCTACGACAACTGCGACTTCTACTTCGACGACGACATCGAAATCGACGGCGAAGACTACGAGTTCGGCGAATGGATAGAGGAGTGGTTCCAGGACAACACCGTCAACGGCCGCTTCACCACCGGAGCAAGCTCCGCCAACCGCCTCCGCTACACCCAGGTCCGCATCCCCCTGTACGCACAGAACCGCAAGGGCAAAGACGTCGCCATCGATGCCGACGACTTCATCAAGCCCCTCGTACGTGAAATCAAGAAGAAACTCGGCGTCAACGCAGGAGCCTCGCCCCGCGGACTCGGCGACGTCTGGGTTACCATAGGCGACAAATAGACTCAAGAGACATGAAAAAATATTTGGCAATCATTCTCCTGGCCGCATGCAGCTTTGCTGCCCTGGCCCAGAACGACGAAGGCAAGATGGACGACCGCGGCCGCATAGCCCTCGCCCCCGTTATCCTCGAAGAGTCCTCCATCCCCGCTGCCGCAAGCAACGTGGTGCTCAACAAGCTTACTCAGATGGTCACCCAGAACGGCCTTGCGAGCGACACCTTCGACCCCCGCTTCATCATCACCGCCAACATGGTCGAGCTCAGCCATGACGTCACGGCTACGGCTCCTCCCATGCAGGCGCTCGTACTCTCTCCCACCCTCTACATCGGCGATGCCGCCACCGGCACCCTCTACGCCACCTGCAATCTCGGCCAGATCAAGGGCGCCGGCACCAACGAGACCAAGGCCTACATGCAGGCCGTGAGGATGATCAAGACCAATGCCCCCGAGGTGCAGCGCTTCATCGAGCAGGGCAAGACCCGCATCATCGAGTGGTACAACACCCAGATCGACTTCCTCATCAGCCAGGCCAACGCCCTTGCCGGCCAGGACAAGTACGACGAGGCCATCGGCCTGCTGTTCACCGTCCCCACCGTCTGCAAGGACGCATTCGACAAGGCAATGCGCGCCGCCGAGGAGATCTTCCAGCAGAAGATTGACATCGAGGGCGCACAGCTCCTCAACACGGCCACCCACGTCTGGAACGCCAACCAGCACTGGTCCGGCGCCAACGAGGCGGCCTCCTACCTCTCACAGATCCACCCCCTCTCTTCCGCCATCCCCGGAGCCATGCAGCTCTCGGAAACCATGGCCAAGAGGGTCAAGGAACTCGACCAGCGCGAGTGGAGCTTCGCCATGAAGCAGTTCGACGCCTCCGTGAGCCTCGAGAAAGAGCGCATCCAGGCCATGGGCGAAATCGGCAAGGCAATGGCAAAGCGTCCCGTCAATTATTACAACATGAACCACATGGGTTGGTGGTGATAAATCACAGGATATGAAAAAGTTACTCTTCGCCGCCCTGGCGCTTTTGCTGAGCGCCGGAGCCTATGCCCAGGAGACCGAATGCATCGGCAAGGAGATGGACGGCAGCCTTACGCTGCGCGTCTACGGCACCGGCCGCAACAAGACCGATGCACTTGAGCAGGCCAAGAAGCAGGCAATCTACGATGTCCTCTTCAACGGCGTCACCAAGGGCAACACAGACTACAACATGCGCCCCGTAATGACCGAAGTCAATGCCAGGCAGCGCTACCAGGACTACTTCGACATCTTCTTCATGGATCGCGGCGAATACCGCAAGTACATCAGCATGGAAGACAAGCGCGCCGGTTCCACCCGCGTCACCAAACGAAACTACCGTGACGTCTCCGTCAGCGTGACCGTCCGGGTCCTTGTTCCCCAGCTCCGTGCAAGACTCAAAGCCGACGGCCTGCTATGAAAAAGTTGATTACCGTCATCGGCCTCGTGCTGATGCTCTTTCCGTCATTCGCACAGAACCACAAGGATTACACCCTTCCGAGCGAACCCAAAAGGAGCCGCTACATCGACTTCCCCAGCCAGGACAGGGGCCTATGGTTCGCCGTCCAGGCCACTCCCGCCATCAACTCCATTGACAGCTTCTCCGCCCAGGTCGACCTCATCGCCGGCTACCGTACCGGAGAATGGCTCAGGATAGGCGCCGGCATTTCGCCCAAGTACTCCTCGGGCAAAAACGCCATGGTCCTTCCCGTCTACCTCGACCTCCGCGGCAACCTCATTTCGCAGGAGTCCAGGATGGCGGTACCGTACTGGAGCTTCGACGCCGGATATACCTTCGGCGGAAACTACGCCTACCGGGGCCTGTACCTGTCGCCCACGGTCGGCGTCCGCGTAGGAATGCCCCGCAACAACTTCATCGCCGGCATCACCTACATCATGCAGCATATCGGTCCCGGATCCTTCCTGCCCTCGCACGGGGTAGGCCTCAGGGTCGGTTACGAATTCTGACAGATTATAATTCCCTTAAGCAAACAAAAAATGGGATGACGGCCGTCATCCCATTTTTTTGTTTGCGGGCTTCCTAATATCCGAAGATTTCCTCCGAAGAGAGAATCTTGACGGGGCCGAGCGTGGAGAGGAACTGCATGTCGATTTCCTTGGGGTCGCCGAGGACGGCGTAGCAGTAGGTGCGGCCCTTGACCCACTGGGCGTGGGTGGCCTTGACGTCGGAGAGGGTGAGCGACGGCAGGGCCTCGAACACCGCCTTGTCCTCGGGCTCGGAGAGGCCGCGGGCGCGGCATCTGCGATAGGCCCGCAGGACGCTCATGCCCGTCGTGCGCTGGGTGCGGTAGCGTCCGTCTAGCGCTTCCTTGGCGATGGCGAACGCCGCCTCCGATTCGGGCATGTTGTTGATGATGTCGTCGAAAGCCTCAACGGCCTTGGGCAGCTTGTCGTTCTGGGTGGCTATGAACGCGTTGAAGTAGAACGTGCCGTCCTTGTACGCGGGCGTGGCGAGGTATGAGGACGCGCTGTATGCAAGGCCTCGGGCCTCGCGCATCTCCTGGAAGACGACGCTGTTCATGCCGCCGCCGTAGTATTCGTTGAAGAGGGTGCGGGCAGGCTCGCCGGCGATGTCGAACTTCTCGCCCCTGTTGGAATACTGTACGTAGTAGGTGTTGTTGGCGGGGAAAGGCGCCACGAACACCTTGGCCTCAGGGGTCTGGAGGGCTGTGGGATATTTCTCGGGGAGGGGAGTGTAGCTGCCCTCGAACGGGACGGCGGCCTTGACTTCCGCCTCGCTCATCGGACCGTAGTAAAGCACTTCGCAGCCGTAGGAGAAGAGATCCCTGACCTTCGAAAGCAGCTGGTCGGAAGTGACGGCCTCAACGCCCTTGTTGTCGAGACTCATGCTTCTGACGTATTCGGGGCCGTAGATGGCGTAGTTCGAAAGGGCGGAGAAGCAGCGGCGCTGGTTGAACCTGGCGTCGGAGCGGCTCTTGAGTTCGTCGGCCTTGAGATTGTCGAGGACAGCCTCGTCGGGGACGGCGCCTTCGGCAAGGGCGCGTACGGTCCGAAGGGCTTCAGCCATGTTTTCGCCCAGGCCGCTGATGCTGACGGTGGACTGGTTGGCACCCGCGGTCATCCTGAAGCTGCACGCGAGCGAGTACATGCGGGAAGCGATGTCGGAGGCGCTCATCGACTCCGTGCCGAGGTACTGCAGGTAGTCGAAGGCAAGAGAGAGTGCGGGATCGTCGGCGGTGCCCTTGTTGTAGATGAAATCGAGCTCGAAGATGTCGTTGAGGACGTTCTTCTTGTACAGCATGTTGACGCCGGGGGCGAGGTCGAAGCAGGACATGTCGCGGCTGAAGTCGACGAAGACGGGCTCTATGGGCTTGACGCCGGAATTCTGGATGAGGGTGAGGAATTCGCTCTGGGAGTCGCGGTTGGTGGCGATGGGCGTAATCTTGGGAGCGGAAATCTTCTGGATGGTGGGATCGTCGCCCTGGCGCTTGTAGACGACGGCGTAGTTGTTCTCGCCAAGGAACTCTCCGGCCCAGGCGAGGACGTCCTCGCGCGTGACTGCCTCGTAGCGGGCGAGTTCTCCTGCGGCGTCTTTCCAGCTGATGCCGTTGATGAAGGCTTGGACGCAGGCCATTGCGCGGGCGCGGTTGTGCTCGAGCTGGCGCATCTTCATGAGTTTGATGTTGTTGACGGTGGACTCGATGAGAGCGTCGTCAAACTCGCCGGCGGCAAGCTTGCGCACCTCTTCGAGGAGAAGGTCGCGCACCCCTTCGAGCGTCTGGCCCTGCTTGGGGGCGCCCATGGCGAGGAAGTAGCCGTAGTCGGGCTGGATATTGGCCATGGCATCGGCTTCCAGGGCCTTCTGCTGCTGGATGATATTCAGGTCCATCAGGCCGGCATGGCCGTTGGAGAGTATGCTGCCGGCAATTTCGGCGACTGCGGAATTCTTGAGGTCGGGAGCGCCGGGGATGCGCCATGCGATGGCAAGCTGCTCGGACTCGGGGCCGTAGACGTCCTTGACGAGGGGGGCTGTGATGGGATCTTCGGGCCCGTACTGCAGCTGGGGCACGCCGGCTGAGGGCTTCCAGTCACCGAAGTACTTCTTGATGGCGGCAACCATCTCGGAGGGCTTGAAATCGCCGCTCACGCAGATGGCCATGTTGTTGGGTACATAGTACTCTTCCTTGTACTTCTTGATGTTGGTGATGGAGGGGTTCTTGAGGTGCTCCTGGGTGCCTATGGTGGTCTGCTGGCCGTAGGGGTGGTGGGGATAGAGCAGCTGGGGGATGCTCTCCCAGAGCTTCTCGTCGTCGCGGGCCATGGACATGTTCTTCTCTTCGTATACGGCTTCGAGTTCGGTGTGGAAGCCGCGAATCACGCCGTGACGGAAGCGGTCGGCCTGTATGCGGGCCCAGTTGTCAATCTGGTTGGAGGGGATGTCCTCCTGGTAGACGGTCATGTCGTCGGAGGTGAAGGCGTTGGTGCCGTCGGCGCCTATCATCGCCATCAGCTTGTCGTACTCGTTGGGGATGGCAAGCTTGGAAGCCTCGTAGCTCACGGAGTCAATCTGATGGTAGATGGCCTCGCGTTCGGCGGGGTCGGTCCTGGTCCTGTAGACTTCGTAGAGGCGCTCGATTTCGTCGAGCATGGGTTTCTCGGCCTCATAGTCCATGGTGCCGAGCTGCTCGGAACCCTTGAACATGATGTGTTCGAGATAGTGGGCGAGGCCGGTGGTCTCGGACGGGTCGTTCTTGCTGCCGACCCTTACGGCGATGTAGGTCTGGATTCGGGGCTGCTCCTTGTTGACGGACATGTAAATCTTGAGCCCGTTGGAAAGGGTGGCGATTTTGGTGCCCTGGGGATCCCCGGGGACGGTTTCGTATTTGTTGCACGAAACCAGGCAGATACAGGCCGCAAGTGCGGCAATTACAACTCTTTTCATAAATTATTTCATAGAAATTTGACGCTAAGTTAAAAAAAAGTGCATGATTATTTGACAAAACAAAAAAAATCTTTAAATTAGCGGCGAAGTTTTTCATAGTTTAAGTTTAGGTTAAGTAGCGAGGCGCCCGCAGTGATGCAAGCGCCTCGTGAATTTTATCCCGGTCCCGGTGTTATTTTTCCTTGTACTCGGAGATGTTCTGTATTCCCGGGATACCATAGTAGGCTTCGACTATGTCTCCCTTGAGATATATCTGTGTGCCAAGCAGCTGCGGATTGTCGACGAGGTTCAGGGCGTCGCGGATGTCGCCCTTTGCAAGCTGGACCGACAGGCAGGACGACTTGTCCTTTGTCGACTGCTTGTCGGCTATGACTATGTTTGTCCGTGACGAGAAGGGCGCCGTGAAGGAACATTTGCTCGAAGTCAGGTCGCCGCCCACGATGTATCCGTACACCCAGACATCCTCTTCGCCCGTGTGTTTCTTTGCCTCCGGGACGCTGTATGCCTCCGAAGTGTCTTCTCCCGTCTTGCCGCCTCCTATCACGAAGCTGTCGCTGGTCCAGATGCGGGTGGTGTCGACAGATACGGATACGCCGCTGCGGGAGGACTCCGCGCCTACGCCTACGCCCAGCGTGAGAATCTGCTGAGGCTCGAGGCGCCGCGTGAACAGCGTGCTTTCCTTGCCGCCGTCGGTCATGTCGAGATTGACCGTCCCGGGCAGGAAGTATGCGATGCGCCTTTCGGAACAGGAATACATGAGCCGGCCGCTGGCGGCCTTGAGATAGAGGACGGCATTGGGGTAGACGGTCAGGAAAGCCGGGTCGATGTTGAGCCTTATGCCTGAGTTGAGCTGCACGCAGCTGAGGGTTACGACCGTCGTCTTGCCGGACTTGACCGCCGCTACCTGCGTGTCGCCGTACTGGGGGCTGTCGAAGGCCGGTGCCGAGAAGTCGCTGCTGCGCGCATAGACGGTATAGTTGCCCTCGTCGAGGTGGAAGTCTTCGTCGAGGGCTCCATAGATTCCGTCATAGACGGCCTTGCCGTTGCCGTCGGTGATGGTGAGGATGAAGTCGTTGGTGTCCGGGAAGGCGGCGCGCGTGGCGGGGACGGTGCCTTGGGCGAACTGGACTTTGAGGATCCCCTGCTTGGAGAAGGACTGCATGAGTTCTTCGCACGAGGCCGCCAGGGGAAGGGCCATGAGGAGAAATGCAAGAATCTTTTTCATAGTGAACAAAGTTTGGCTCCAATATAGCAATTTGTCCGACACACCCCTTTAAAAATCAGCAAAATCTTTCTTATAATTATGTTTTTCAAAAAAATCGTTTGTACTTTTGTAACAACATATGAAACATTTTACCCTTCCCGAAGAAGGCGGGCTCCTGGCCCGCAACCTGCCCGATGACGTTTTGCACGGGTACGACAAACTCTACACGGAAATCCACCCTGACTCCACGCTTGCAAGCCGCCGCATCGCCGACATGGTGCTCGACGCGATCGCCCGCTTCAGGGAGGAACATCCGGGCTCCCTCTTCCGCCTCGGCCTCACCACCGGAGCTTCTCCCGCCTCTCTCTACAAGGTCCTGTCCCGCTACTATCGGGAGGGTCGCATTTCGTTCCGGGACGTCGCCGTCTACTCCATCGACGAGTACTATCCTTCGTCCCCCTCCGACATGCAGAGCCGCAACTATCACCTCCACACCGAACTGCTCGACAACGTCGACATTCTCAAGGAAAACATCCACATCCCCGACGGCACCGTCCCCCACGAGGACATAGCCGCCTACTGCAAGAGCTTCGACGAGGCCGCCTCCGGGCTCGACCTCCTCATCATGGGCATAGGCGAAGAGGGCCAGGTCGGCTTCAACGAGGCCGGCACCTCCGAGAGCAGCCGCACCCGCACGGTCCTGCTGAGCTATCCCAGCCGCAAGCGCCAGGCCCAGAATTTCAACGGCGATCTGGCCGTCACCCCCAAGCAGGCCATCACCGTCGGCATCGGCACCATGATGAGCGCCCGCCAGGTCATACTCATGGCCTGGGGCGAGACCAAGGCCGCCGCAGTAGCCCGCGTCGCAGAAGGGGACACCGGATCCGACTGCCCCGCCTCCTTCTTCCAGAAGCACCCCAACGCCCGTCTCTTCGTCGACGAAGTGTCCGGCAGCCTCCTGACCCGCGTAGTCGCCCCCTGGCACATAGGCCCCTGCGACTGGACCCCCAAATTCATGCGCAAGGCCGTCATCTGGCTCTGCCAGAAGGTAGGCAAGCCCATCCTCAAGCTCACTTACGCCGACTATCTGCAGAATTCGCTCGAAGAGCTGATCGAAACCGTCGGCTCCGTCAACAAAGTCAACATCGACGTCTTCAACGACCTCCAGCACACCATCACCGGATGGCCAGGCGGCAAGCCCAATGCCGACGACAGCACCCGCCCTGTCGCTTCGCTGCCCTTCCCCAAGAAGGTTCTCGTCCTGTCCCCCCACCCCGACGATGACGTCATCTCCATGGGCGGCACGCTCATCCGCCTCCAGCACCAGGGCCACGACGTCCACGTCGCCTACCAGACCTCCGGCAACGTCGCCGTCCACGATTCCGTCGTGCTCCAGCACATCGACGCCGCCTTCCAGCTCGGCTACGGCGACCGCTACGCCGAAGTCAAGGCCCTCGTCGACTCCAAGGTCCCCGGCGAGCCCGAGCCCCGCAAGCTGCTTGACATCAAGGGCGCAATACGCCGCAGCGAGGCCCGCGGCGCCTGCCGTTCCTTCGGCATGGACGACTCCCACATCCACTTCCTCAACCTGCCCTTCTACGAGAGCGGCGGCGTCCGCAAGCTCCCTTGCACCCAGGCCGACGTCGACATCATCAAGGACCTCATGAACTCCATCAAGCCCGACCAGATCTACATGGCAGGCGACCTCGCCGACCCCCACGGCACCCACCGCGTCTGCACCGAGGCTGCTCTTGAGGCGTTCACCGAGCTCCAGGAGGCCGGCGTCCCCTGGACCTCGGACTGCCATATCTGGCTCTACCGCGGCGCCTGGATGGAGTGGGAACTCTCCCGCGTCGACATGGCAGTCCCCCTGAGCCCCGACGAAGTGATCGAGAAGCGCCACGCCATTTACCGTCACCTCTCCCAGAAAGACATAGTCCCGTTCCCGGGCGAGGATCCGAGGGAATTCTGGCAGCGTGCCGAGGACCGCACCCACGCCACCGCCCTTGCCTACGACCAGCTCGGCATGGCCGAATATCAGGCAATCGAGGTATTCCTCAAGCTTCGATAGTTGTTCCGGTATGCAAATAAAGGCGATGCCCAAAAAGCACCGCCTTTTTGTTTGAAGGGAAGTAAGTAACTTGCCTTTGGCTACTGGTTGAGGGCGTCTGCGCTCTTGATGAAGGTCGCAAGCTCTTCGTCGCTCACGTGGTAGTTCTGCATCTCGCCGGAGAAGTAGCTGTCGTAGGCGCTCATGTCTACGAAACCGTGGCCGGAGAGGTTGAAGAGTATGGTCTTGGCCTCGCCGGTCTCCTTGCACTTGAGGGCCTCCTTGATGGTGGCGGCAATGGCGTGGCAGGATTCGGGAGCGGGGATGATGCCTTCGGTGCGGGCGAACAGGACGCCGGCGTTGAAGGAATCGAGCTGCTCGATGTCTGCGGCCTCCATGTAGCCGTCTTTCATGAGCTGGGACATGATGACGCCGGCACCGTGGTAGCGCAGGCCTCCTGCGTGTATGGAAGCGGGCTTGAAGGTATGGCCCAGGGTGTACATCGGAAGGAGCGGAGTCATGCCGGATTCGTCGCCGAAGTCGTACTCGAACTTGCCCCGGGTGAGCTTGGGACAGGAGAAGGGCTCGGCGGCGATGAAGCGGGTCTTCTTGCCTTCGAGGATGTTGTGGCGCATGAACGGGTAGGCGATGCCTGAGAAGTTGGATCCGCCGCCGAAACAGGCAATCACGATGTCGGGATATTCACCGGCGAGGGCCATCTGCTTCTCGGCCTCGAGGCCGATGACGGTCTGGTGCAGGCAGACGTGGTTGAGCACGGAGCCGAGGACGTATTTGCAGTTGGGAGTGGTGACTGCGAGCTCGATGGCTTCGGAAATGGCGCAGCCCAGGGAACCGCGGTCGTTGGGATTGACCGTAAGGATATCCTTGCCGGCGCGGGTGGACATGGAAGGGGAGGGGGTGATGGCGGCCCCGAAGGTCTGCATGATGGAACGGCGGTAAGGCTTCTGCTCATAGCTCACCTTTACCATATATACTGCGCACTCCAGGCCGAACTTCTTGGCGGCGTAGGAGAGGGCGCCGCCCCACTGGCCGGCTCCGGTCTCGGTGGTGACGTTGGTGACGCCTTGCTTCTTGGCGTAGTAGGCCTGGGCGAGGGCGGAGTTGAGCTTGTGGGACCCGGCAGGGGATACGCTCTCGTTCTTGAAGTAGATGTGGGCGGGGGTGCCGAGGGCTTCCTCAAGTTCGTAGGCGCGCACGAGCGGGGTGCAGCGGTAGGCGGCATACTGCTCGCGGACTTCTTCCGGGATGGGAATCCATGCGTCTGTCTGGTTGAGTTCCTGGCGGGCGCACTCCTCTACGAATACGGGATAGAGGTCTTCGGGTTTGAGGGGCTCGCGGGTGGCCGGGTTCAGGAAGGGCAGAGGCTTGTTGGGCATGACGGCCTGGATGTTGAAGAAATGGGTGGGAATCTCGGATTCCGGAAGCATGAATTTTTTCTGTTTCATAATATTTGATATTAAAGTGTTGTGCAACAAAAAAGTCCGGCTTTTGCCGGACAGGACCTTTTTAAACAAAAATGCCGGCCACCATGGACCGGACAAACACAACTCAAGGCCTGACCGGTTATCCGTCCAGGCGCCACCAGAAGAATATGGCTGCTGAGTTGTTCATCGACTGCAAATATAGAAATTTTCTGTATATTTGTACACATCTACGTTAAAATTTTTTAAAAAATATGTCAGTAACACGGAAACTATGGTCCAGGACCGCCCAGGGCGACCCCGTCTATCGCTACACAATCACCAATAAATCAGGCGCTTCGGCAGTTCTTACCAATTTCGGCGCCGCAATAGTAGGAATCAACGTCCCCGACCGCGACGGCAAGCTGGGCGACGTAGTGCTCGGCTACGGCAAGGCCCAGTCGTACGATCACGACGGCCCGTGCTTCGGCAAATGCCCCGGCCGTTTCGCCAACCGCATAGCAGGGGGGCGCATGGAAATAGACGGCAAGGTCTGCAATCTCCCCATAAACAACGGCCCCAACCACCTCCACGGCGGCCCCGATGGCTTCCAGAACAGGGTATGGGAGTCCCGCAAGAAGAAGGGCGCCGTAGAGTTCAAGTACGTCTCCCAGGACGGCGAAATGGGCTATCCCGGCAAGCTCGCCGTGGTCGCCCATTACGAATGGAGCGACGACAACGTCCTTCGTCTCACCTTCACCGCCCGCACCGACAAAACCACTGTCATCAATCTCACCAACCACGCCTATTTCAACCTCGACTGCGGCGGATCGGTGCTGCGCCACACCCTCCAGCTCAACGCTTCCGAGTATCTTCCAACCGATTCCACCCTCATCCCCCTGGGTGAATCGGAGCCCGTCGCCGGCACTCCCATGGACTTCACCGTCCCCAAGCGCCTCGGCCGCGACATACGCAAGCCCTTCCCGGCTCTCAGGTACGGCAAGGGCTACGACGCCTGCTGGCTGATCGACGGCTACACCCCCGGCCAGCTCCAGACCGCAGCCGTCCTCAAGGGCGCTCGCAGCGGCCGCACCCTCACCGTCACCACCACCCAGCCCGGTGTGCAGGTTTATACCGGCAACTGGCTGAGCGGCTGCCCCAAGGGCAAGCGGGGCCGCATCTACCACGACTACGACGGCGTGGCCATCGAGTGCCAGCACTATCCCGACAGCCCCAACCACCCCGAATATCCTCCCGTGGTGCTCAAGCCCCACAAGATTTTCCACGAGGCGATTGTATTCGATTTCGGCGTAGAAAAGTAAGCGATGTTCTCCTTTCTCATCAGCATCCTGGCGCTGGTGCTGGGATACCTTCTGTATGCCCGCGTAGTTGAGCGGGTGTTCAAGCCCGACCCGTCCAGGGTCACGCCCGCCGTGGCAATGGCGGACGGCGTCGACTACGTCCCCATGCCCACGTGGAAGGTCTTCATGATCCAGTTCCTCAACATCGCCGGCACCGGTCCCATCTTCGGGGCCATCATGGGCGCCAAGTTCGGCCCGTCGTGCTACCTCTGGATAGTCTTCGGCTGCATTTTCGCAGGCGCGGTGCACGATTATTTCTCCGGCATGCTCTCCATGAGGGAGAACGGCGCCACCCTTCCCGAGATGGTCGGCCGCGAGCTCCGCTGCGGCAGCCGGACGGTGATAGTGGTATTCACGACCCTCGTCATGCTCATGGTCGGCGCCGTCTTCGTGTACAGCCCGGCCCTCATACTCGGCGACATGGCAGGTGACGGCAGCTCTTCCGCCGTGCTCATCTGGGCCGTTGTCATCCTGGCCTATTACGTCATCGCCACGCTCCTTCCCGTCGACAAGATAATCGGCAAGATTTATCCGGTATTCGCGATAGCCCTCCTTTTCATGGCGGCGTCCCTGCTGGTCTGCCTGCTTGTCAAGTGGCCCACCATCCCCGAAGTCTGGGACGGCCTGCAGAACCGCGCCCCCAGCGTGGGCGTCAACGGCCAGAGCATCTTCCCCTGCCTCTTCATCACCGTGGCCTGCGGAGCCGTGAGCGGCTTCCACGGCACCCAGAGCCCCATGATGGCCCGGTGCCTCAGGAATGAGCGCCTTGGCAGGCCGGTGTTCTACGGCGCCATGATAGTCGAGGGTCTGGTGGCCCTCGTGTGGGCCGCGGTGAGCTCGTATTTCTTCTTCGACGGCGGCATGGCCGAGTGCGGCATGCAGTCCGCCTCCGCACCCCAGGTGGTCACGGCCGTCTGCAAGCACTGGCTGGGCATAGCCGGCAGCATACTTGCCATACTCGGCGTGGTCGCAGCTCCCATCACATCGGGCGACACCGCCCTGCGGGGCGTCCGCATCAACATCGCCGAGTTCCTCCATCTCCGTCAGGACAAGATAGGCAACCGCCTGTTGGTCAGCGTCCCCATATTCATTATCGTAGCGCTTCTGCTGTGGTTCAACATCAGCCACGAAGACGGCTTCAACGTGATATGGCGCTACTTCGGCCTGTCGAACCAGTTCCTCTCCACCTTCATGCTCGGGACGGCGACGGTCTATCTGGTCCGCAGGTATCCCCGCGGCTGGCAGTTCCTCATGACTGGCATTCCTGCCATCTTCATGTACACGGTCTGCTTTACCTTCTTCTGCGTAGACAAGACCTGCCTCGGCATGCCCGCTGAATGGACAGGCTGGATCGCCATGGCCTGGGCTGTCATCGCCACCCTCCAGCTCAGCGTGTGGGTGACCTCCCAAAAGCGCAAGGCCCGCTCCGAAATCAGTTTGAAGTGAACCGTGATTTTATGAAACGTTTCGACCTTCCCGCCCGCTGCTCCTCCGATGCCGTCCGCAAGGCGGCCTCCGAGGCCAACGGCGAATTCACCCTTATATACACAAGCCCCTCCCGGCTCGACTGGGTGCAGCAGGGGCAGGAACGTCTGCTGCAGGTGGCCCGCGACACCGGGGCCGCCATGGTCTATGCCGACCACTTCGACGGCACCGTCCCCGCTCCGGTCATCGACTGCCAGAAGGGATCGCTGCGCGACGACTTCGATTTCGGGGGAGTCCAGGTGTACCGCAGCTCCGTCCTCAGGGAGGCCGTCTCCCGCATGGACGCATCCTATAGCTATGCCGGCCTTTACGACCTGCGCCTCAGGGCTTCCGAACTCGGCCCCATCGTGCACGTGCCCGAGTTCCTTTACTACGAAACCGAGACCGACCGCCGCTCCTCCGGCGAGAAGCTCTTCGACTACGTCGACCCCAGGAACCGCGCCGTCCAGGTCGAGATGGAGCAGGCCTGTACCGCACACCTCAAGCGCATCGGCGGCTGGCTCCCGCCCGTGTTCCGGGAGGTCAATCCAGACGAAGGCGACTTCGAATTCGAGGCCTCGGTAGTCATACCATGCCGCAACCGCGCCCGCACGATAGGCGACGCCATCCGTTCGGCCCTCTCCCAGAAGGCGGATTTCCCTTTCAATGTGATAGTGGTCGACGACAACAGCACCGACGGCACCGTCGACGTCATCAAGTCCTTCTCCTCAGACCCCAGGCTTGTCTACATTCCGCAGGACGGCTCATACCACGCCATAGGCGGCAACTGGAATACCGCCCTCCGGCATCCTTCCTGCGGCCGTTTCGCCCTGCAGCTCGACTCCGACGACGTATATGCCCACGACGGCGTGGTCCGCATGTTCGTCGAAGCTTTCCGGGAGCAGAGGTGCGCAATGGTTGTCGGAACGTACCGCATCACCGATTTCGAACTCAACGAAATCCCTCCGGGGGTGATAGACCACCGCGAATGGACGCCCGAGAACGGCCGCAACAACGCCCTGAGGGTCAACGGCCTGGGTGCGCCCCGCGGCTTCTGGACGCCCCTTCTGCGGCAAATCAATTTCCCCGTCACCAAGTATGGCGAGGATTATGCCGTGGGCCTGCGGATCAGCAGGGAATACCGCATAGGACGCATCTACGAAGTGATGTACAACTGCCGTCGCTGGGGCGGCAACTCCGACTCCCGGCTCGACCGCGAGGCCGTCAACCGCAACAACTTCTACAAGGACCGCCTCCGCACCTGGGAACTCGAGGCACGCATCGCTGCTAATTTATAAGGGGCTGGCCAAAATGGATTTTGGCCAGCCCCTTCGGGCTTCCTTAACCCCCGCCAGCTGCCGCTGTCGACCCCTGTCAGGGGTATCTCGGCCTCCGGCCGCCCGCCCGAGGCGAGTTGTTACTTTTCTTCGAACGTACGACGGTGCCTGTTCGTCACCGCCATTTATAATCCCCACTCCGAGGCGACGGCGGTGTCCTTGGGCGCGTTGGGCACGTTGACAAAGAAGGTCAGGCCTGTGAGCTCCTCCAGCTGCGACACGGTATACATGTCGCTTGCGGAAGGGGAGTGTCCTGCGTTGCTGCGGTGTGCGAGGATGAAGGCGGCGCATTTGAGTTCGTCGGCGCTGCAGGCGTCGACCCGTTTGCCGCTGTTGCCCGCCTTGGTGCGAAGGAGGACTTTGTACCATGCGGTGGGGATGCTCGAGCCCGCTACGCTCGCGGGATAGACCGTTTTGCCGTACTTGTCGGTAAAGGTGGTGAATATGCAGCCGATTACCTGATACAGGGTGTCGGAGCACCACTGGCCGTCGGTGAGGGATTCGAGATTGTTCCATGCGCCGCCTCCTGTATTGAAACCGTCTGATAGCTGGGCTCCTATGTTGGAGTAGTAGAAGACCTGCTCGTTGGTAGCCACGCTGACGGTGCGGTCCGACGATCCCAGCATGTGGCCGCGGGTGTAACCGGTCCATTTTGCGGCTTGCGCGCAGGAGATGTTGGGGTCGGGCCCGTAGGCTTCGTTGCGTTTGGAGGAACCCTTGTAGCAGCTGTGCATGGGGGCTGCCACCCACACCGGATGAATCTTGCCCTTGGAGTAGCAGGACGAGAAGTTGCGGATAGCGGGTGCGTCGGCGCGCATTGTGTGCGAATAATAGAGGTCGCTGTTGTTGTCGTCGATGCCGTTGAGGTCGGCGTCGGTCTGGCCGGGGAGCTCGAACCAGCCGTAATCGGCAAGGCCGCTGCCGCCGCCGGGAGAGGGCGTGTCGGGAGTTTCGGGTATGGTGGAGCCGCTGCCGGTCGATACGGTGATGCTGACGATCCTGGAGTAGAAATCGGACCTTATCCACAGCTGGCTGAGGCCCAGGGAACTTGCGTCGATGGTGGTGGTGATGCCGGTGCAGGCGGCGGACATGGAGCCGGAGGGCGCACTGGTGTTGCCGCTGGAGGGACAGAGGAGGAAGTTGCCGCTCGTGCCGGAGCCGCTGAGCAGGGTGATGCTTACGCTCTTTATGACGGCGCCGAAGTCGGGGGTCCCTATGTAGGCGACTTTGTTCTTGTTGAGCTGGAAGGCGTTGCCGGCATTGTAGGCGCAGATTGTCCATGTGCCGTAGGAGTTGGTGTAGCTGCGGGCGGAGCCGTAACCGGCGGTGTAAGAAGAGGCTTCGGAGTAGGTGAGAGTGGCGGTTATGCCGGGATCTTCAGCGCTTTCCCAATCGCTCTCGGATATGTCGAAGGCGCTGATGCTTACGGCTTTGCTGCGCTGTACCGTGAGGGTGTTGAGCGACTTGAACGTGGCGGTGCTGCCGTCGCTGCGGGAGAAGACCGCCTGCAGGCCGGTGTAGGTGCCGGGGTATATGACGGCCCAGTATGTGCGGCCGCTTTGAAGGGAGCCCTGAAGCTCGACGTATCCGGTGCCGCCGGACTGGCTGGCTACAGCGGAGGGTACGCCGGAAGAAAAATCGAGCAGGCTTGTGCCCGTCATGGCGCCGCCGGAGCTTTCGGTGGCGCTGAGGCGGACGGAGGTGACGCCGCTGGCGTTTACTGTGATTCCGAGCAGGGCGCCCACATTGCGGAAGTGGAGGCCTTCGCCGTCGCCGACCGTGGAAACTGCGAGATTGGTGCGGGAGGCGAAGCTGCCGTCGACGGCTTGCTGTTCGCCGGGGATGGTGAGCTTAAGCATGCCGGATTCATATTCGGCGGAGGAGAGGGCGGGGTAGACTGCATATTCGAGGCCTTCTTCGGGGACTGTGCCGCCGAAGGTGGCGGTGGTGCGGTCGGCGCTTGCGCTTTTCTGGGCGAGGGTGTAGAGGCTGCCGTCTGTGGTGACTATGGAAATGGTTTCGCCGCTCTCGTCCCAGAGGACGCTGGAGCCGTCGAGGGAGGTGCGGGTCTCGGGGGAGAGGGATGCGGAGAACTCGCGGTATACGATTTCGGGGACGGGCGGCGTGCCGTTTTCGAGGCCGGTGCAGGCGGCAAGTGCGAGCGTTGCCGCCAGGGCTATGAGTTTTATGGCGTGTTTCATGCGGTCGTGATTCAGTCTGGCAAATATAGGAATTTTATGCCGGTAATGAAAGAATTGCAGGTGTAATGGCCGAGGGTGTCTCTCACTATTTTTGCGAGACTTGAGCACTTTTTAAGGAATTGTTAGTAACTTTTATTTGATTTGTTAGTGGTCGGAGCGAAAATAATGACGATATTACCAAATAATTATTGCGCTATGGTAAATAATCGATTTATGCAGTTGGCCGCGCTGGCAGCAGGAGCTCTGCTTCTGTGCGCCTGCCCAAAGATTGATGTGCCTGACGATGGCCATGATGGCTCCGACGGCCCCGACGGCCCCGACACGCCGGCCCAGACCTTCTTTTCCATCAGCTCTTCCGGCCAGGAAAATCCCACGTTTTTACTTTTGGGCTGGGACTCCGGCCAGATACTTAAGGTGAGGACAAACGCCGACACCAACCCGGACGAATGGCAATTCTCGGCGACGGCCGACTGGTGCCATGCGGCAGTCACATCCACCGATTATGTGGTGGAAAGCAGCATCACAGTTTCTGCCGACCCTTGGGGGAAAGAGGACGAGTATCTGTGGCCCCGCAGCTGCGAGCTGACCGTCAACATCCCCGGTTTGTACAAGGAAACCATCAAGATTGTCCAGGAGAGCAATCTCTATCTACGCATCGGCAACTACTCCTACAAGGGAATCATACCTCCTTCCGGCGCCCCGGTCGATTTTTTTGTGGACACCAACCTGTACGACTGGCAGATAGAGAACGACCTCCCCTGGCTCAAGGCGGTGAAACTGGACCATATGACCCTGCAGCTCAGCGTCGAGCCCCGCACCGACGGGACCGGTGAGAGCCGTTGGGGAGACATATATCTGTACAGTACTAAGTATGACCATCATCCGGAAAACCAGGAAGGGCCTGTGGTAACTTTCAGGGCTATTGAGGGCGAAGCTGATCTTTCCGGTGATGACTATGAATATGGAGACGGATACGTATGGGACTAAAGAGATACTTTTGCTCGTGCCTGATGCTTCTGGCACTGCTTGCCTGTGCGCGTGAAACGCTTGATGACCCCCAGGCTTCCGGCGACCGTCATTCCATAACGGCATATATTGAATCCAACTCTCCCCTCACCAGGACGATACTGCTTGACAACCCCGGCGTCCGGGTCGAGAACCGCTGGACGGCCGGCGACAGAATCGGCCTGGGCGGAACGTCCGGAGCAGTAATTCCCTTCAGCCTGGCCGCGTCCGACATCAATGCCGACAGCCATTCTGCCATATTCCGCTCCAGCGGTGAAGTGCCCTCCGGCAGTCTGGTGTCGTTCTACCCTTATCAGGAAGGGGCAGTTGTGTCCGGCGGGAAGATACTCATGGACTTCCCGGCCACGCAACACTACAGCCTCGGCAAGGGCATGCCCCAGCCGGACCCCGAAGCAGGCATCATGGCTGCCACGGGTACTTCTGAGGGCGGACTGCATTTTGCCAATGTCATGGCAATCCTCAAGATTGGGGAGGTGTTCGACGCGGCGGAGTGCATTGTGCGGCTGGAAATGCGCGACCCTAGCGGCAAGCCCTTGGCCGGCCGCATCGCCATTGACCCTTCCAATAATTATTCTTCGGACATTTCTTCGGGCGAAGCCATCCTCACGCTGGATTTGGGCGATGGCGTCGATTTTGAGGCCGGGCACGCTGGCCGGTTCTTTATGCTGGTTCCGGCCCGCAGCTATCCTAAAGGGATTGAAATAACTTTCGTGACTGCCGGCGGGCGGCGGATTACCAGGACCTGCGGCGCTTCAGGCGGCCTGACTTTCAACCGTGGCGTCATCTATCCTATAGGGGATGTCGCCAACCGGGAGTATGCAACAGATGATTCCGGCGTCAAGTTCTCGCAGGGGACAATCCTGATGACTCCGGAAATACTTCACCGTACAACAATACTGAACACCGATTTGGAAAGAGTGCTCAATGCCGACGGCGAATTTGTGGACATTTGGACTCCTTACCTCGATGTGCTGCTGCCTCGCGATTTGGGCATTAAAGACGGCAGCCTTCTGGTGTTTGAAGCCACAGACGACCTGCCTTCCGGCGGCGTGTTCGAGGTGACGGAGCTCAGAGACCCTTCCGGCGATGACAATCACTGCCGGGCAATGCTTCATATGACAACGGAGTTTGCCAAGGCTTTTGACTATCTTGACGTGGGCGGAGACATGTTTGACGAGGAAGGCAACCTGATAGAAGACGCAGGCTTGGATCTCGACCTGTCCGGCTACCTTAGCGAAGTGGTTGACGGCGAGGGCAATGAGGTGGCCTTCACCCGTACTTCCACAGGGGAAATACAATTCGAAGACGGAGTTATGGAAGAGCTGCTTACAAGAGCCATAACCCGTGCCGACAGGTCCATTACCACGCCCAGGCTCTCCCTGAACTACTCCAGTTCCGTATTTGAGGCCTCTTTCGGCGCATCGCTGAGCATTCTTATGAAAGCGGCTATCAAGATAGAGAATGGCGACTTGACGTTTATGCACTTTACCTTTAACCCTATATTGAATTTCTCCGCCAATTTCTCAATCAAGGGCGAGGTAAAGTCAAGTTCACAGTCTCTCCATCTGCTCACACTGTATTTTGTGCCGGGCATCCCGCTGGCGCCCGGCGTCATAATCACTCCGACTATAGATATCAGCGCTTCAGTAGGCATCGGTGGCGAGATTATCTTCTCTACTTCGTTCTCTCAGAACTACAATATGGGGACCTACGGATTCTCGTATCTTACCGGCAACGGCTTTTCTTTCCGCCACAAGGAGGCCGAACCGGACAAAAACGAGCTGAACCCGGAACTGGGCGCATCTATGACCGGGACCCTGTATGCCTCCGCCACCTTGTCCATCGACCCTCAGATTTCGGCCTGGGGCCTTATGGGAGCCGGCATCAAGTCGGACCTTACCTTCAAGTTCGGCATTACGTTAGGCACAGAAACCATCGACAAACAAATCTATGCGATCAGCAAGCTCGCCCTTGTGCCGGAAATTGAATTCACCCCACACGTTAGTACCTTGGGAGGCTATTTCAACAAGAAATGGCGGGACCTTGTACCAAAGATAGAGTTCGACCCTATCTGGGAGAGGTATATTTATCCTGTCATCGACTATAAGTATTCTTCATATTTTTCGGGCAAGATACTTGACCGGGCGTACAAAGCAATGGTCGGCTCGAACTGTTATAGCTTGCAATTCCTGCCCTACGTCTATAAAGATTCCGACAGCAACACCACCTACCACTATTTCAACAACGCTCCAATCTATGCGGATATAGATAAATTTAATTTCAGCATTTCCTCCCTTAAACCTGTAGATGAACCGTGGTCTGTTCATCTTGACATTTTTACGGGAACAACAAACCGGAGCTGGTTCAATTTGTGCCTGGATCTGATGGACGGGCCTCTAAGCAGTAGCAGCAGCCAGTATACCTGGAATCGCGAAGGCCGGATTGCAAGGTATACGCTGATGACCATCCCTGCCGGACAGTCAGATAAGATTACAGAAGAGGGCTCCATCGATATAAGCGGAATCTGGCCTCCGGAGCAGGTCTCCAGTTATGCAATAGTCCTGGTCAACAACCGTACCGGGGAGGAGCGTGCGATATACACCAGTGCTCCGTTGGCCTATTACTGGCCGACCAGGCCTGACGGCTACTGGTTTGGCTACAGAACCACCAACCCGGATTACTATGCTACCAGCCCGCTCCCCGAGTGGCCTTCTGACATACCGCTGCCGCTGAGCAGTTTCAAATGTCTTGACGATTAATAATCAATAATGCAGTATCTTTGTGGTACCGTACTATTGATGCAGAATGCTTCTCGAAATGAAAAAAAGAATTGTTGCGATTTGTGTGGCGCTCTTTGTCGCAATCCTCGCCGGAGGGTGCTTGTACCTTAACACCCTGATGCCCATTATAACCGGCTATGCCGCCAAGAACCTTGCCTCGGCCGTATTCGTCTCCGGCAGGGATGCTTCCGATGTGGAGAACCTGGACCTGCACTTCTCCTTCATCAAGTTCAACCGCAACAAGGTTGACTACGAGAACAAAACGGTAACCAGCCGCTTTCTCTGGGCAAAGTCCACGGCAGCCTGCCGCGAGGGCTATGGCGTTACGCTCCTGAGGGGCAGGAACCAGCAGGAGTTTCTCTCAGGGCAGTACCCTCTTCCCGCCGAAGATATTCCCGAGGAACTGCTCCCGGTCGGTGATTCCGCCACCGCGGCCCGCCTTGAGCCTCTGGCCGAAGCGTTTGTCGACGCCGGGGAGTACAATGGAACGCCCTTCGCTTTCGTGGTCCTGCATAAAGGGGCGGTCGTGGCGGAGCGCTATCGCGAGGGGATTACTCCCCGGACCCAGCTGCTGAGTTGGAGTATGGGCAAGAGCTTCACCAACGCCCTTGTCGGTATTATGGCCTCAGACTCCCTGGTAGACGTTAATGCCCCCCTGGATATACCAGAGTGGCAAGGGGACGACAGGCGTAATATCACACTCAAGGATCTTATGCAGATGCAGAGCGGCCTGGAGTGGAACGAAGACTACGGCAATCGCTCAGACGTCAACCTGATGCTGCACCGCGAGGAAGATATGGGCCTTTTCGCTCTGTCCAAACCGCTTTCGTATGAGCCTGGTACGCACTGGTATTACTCCAGCGGAAGCACCAACATAGTAATGCGCTATCTGCGGGGAAAGTTTGCTTCTGACCAGGAGTTTCTCTCGTATATGAGGGACAGGCTGTTCAGACCTCTCGGCATCGCAAACCCCAAGTTTGAGCCCGATATGAGCGGAACGCCAGTGGGCTCTTCCTACCTCTATGTAACTGCGCGGGACTATGCGCGCTTCGGCCAGCTTTATCTTGACGACGGATGTACCGCCCTCGGCAGGGTCCTTCCCGAAGGGTGGGTCGAATTCACCACCACTCCGGCCTCCGACAGCAAGGGCGGCTATGGCGCCTTCTTCTGGCTCAACCGCGGCAAAGTATGCCCCGACGTACCCGGGGATATGTTCTCCTGCAATGGCCACGACGGTCAGGAGATTTATATCATACCGTCAAAAGAGCTTGTGGTGGTGGTGCTGGGCTATTCTCCCAAGCCCGACCACGTCGTGGACTTCAACCGCCTTCTGAAGGATATTATAAGTGCGGTTGAGTAGGCCCGCGGCAGGGCGGTAGGGAAGCGTTAATTTCCACCTCACGTGCCGTTTCCGGCCAAAAGCGCGCTGCGAAGTGAGAAAACGCCCCCGAATTCTCACCTCACGTGCCGTTTCCGGCAAAAAGCATGCTGCGAAGTGATAAAACACCCCCGAATTCTCACGTCACGTGCCGTTTTCGGCCCATACCGGCCAAAAACACGGCGCGAAGTGAGAAAGCAAGGCGCAATTCTCACTTCAGTTCGTAATACCCCGGGTGCTTTCAGACTACCTCCTTTGGATTTTCCCTCCTAGGATGGTCCTGGAATAGCAGGGATTAGCCCGGCTTGCTGACGCTGCGCCGGTCTTTTCCCTGGCTTTCCGGCAGCAATGAAAGCAGGCGGGTGGCTGCGCCACCCTGTGTTTGTTTCGAGGGACCGCGCCTTACATGAGCAAGCTCATGCGGCGCGGCCCCTCAAAACAAACGCCGCACTGCGTGCGGCGCCTGCATTCATTGCATAGGGCGGAAAGACAGGGATTCGAACCCTGGAACCGCTTTGGGCGGTCACACGCTTTCCAGACGTGCCTCTTCAGCCACTCGAGCATCTTTCCTTTTACGGGGGCAAAGTTAAAAACTTTTTTTTGAATTCGCATGCAGGCGGTAAGTTTTTCTGATAAAAATATAGTATTTTTGTAATGTATGGGAGAATTGACAACGGACATACAGTTCCTTCCGGGCGTGGGACCCAAGAGGGCGCTTCTTCTCAGGAATGAGCTCGGGATAAGCACCCTCGACGATCTTGTCCACTTCTATCCCTTCCGCTACATCGACCGCTCACGCATAACTCCCATCGCCGAGGTCACGCCCGACCTGGCATATGTCCAGATCCAGGCCCGTGTGGTTAGCCGCAACCTCATAAGCATCAAGCACCTGAGCGTCATGGTCGAGGACGCTTCCGGCCGCATGGAGATGGTATTCTTCAAGGGTATCAAATGGACTTTCGACCGCCTTGCCCCCGGTTCTGTTTTCGTGTTCTTCGGCAAGCCCCAGGAATTCAAGGACCACCTCAACATGGTCCACCCCGAGGTAGACCCTCCCCAGACAGACCCTTCCCAGGCCCTCGGCCTCACCGGCGTCTACCCCAGCACCGAGAAGCTCAAGGCCGGCGGAGTCACCACCAAGGTCATGTGCAAGCTCCAGCAGGCCGCACTCGCAAGGTGCCTTCCCGAGATGCGCGAAACCCTGCCCGACTACGTCCTCAAGGCCCGTGGCCTGTGCCCGCTCCAGTACGCCATCCGCAATATCCATTTCCCCTCCGACCAGCGCTCCCTCCAGCTCGCCACCCAGCGCCTCAAGTTCGAGGAGCTTTTCTTCCTGCAGCTGAGCCTCCTCAAGCAGCGCTACGTGCGCAGCAGCGCCGAAAACGGCCTGCGCATGCCCAAGGTCGGCCAGGCCTTCCACGATTGCTACAACGCCCTGCCGTATGCCCTTACCGGCGCGCAGCAGCGCGTCATCAGGGAAATACGCTCCGACCTCTCGAGCGGCCGCCAGATGAACCGCCTTCTCCAGGGCGACGTCGGTTCCGGCAAGACCATGGTCGCCGTGCTCAGCTGCCTCATCGCCATAGGCAACGGCTACCAGGCCTGCATCATGGCTCCCACCGAAGTGCTTGCAAACCAGCACTATGCCAATATCCAAAAATACCTCGAGCCCACCGGAGTCAAGTGCGCCCTCCTCACCGGCAGCACCACGGCAAAGGAGCGCCGCCCCCTGCTTGCCGGCCTTGCCGACGGCACCATAGGGATAGTAGTCGGCACGCACGCCCTCCTCGAGGACCCTGTCATCTACAAGGCCCTCGGCCTCGCCGTCATAGACGAGCAGCACCGCTTCGGAGTGGGCCAGAGGGCCCGGCTATGGGCCAAGGGCCCGTCAGCAATGGCTGCGGAGTCCGCCGGCGGCACTCCTGCAGGGGCGGGCGCCGCGACCGTGCCTCCCCACATCCTCGTCATGACCGCCACCCCCATCCCCCGTACCCTCGCCATGACCCTCTACGGCGACCTCGACGTCTCCGTCATCGACGAGATGCCCCCCGGCCGCAAGCCTGTCCATACCATGCTTATAGGGCAGAACCGCCTGGCCGGGATGTACCGCTTCATGCGGGAGCAGATTGCCCTCGGGCGGCAGGTTTTCGTGGTGTATCCCATGATCTTCATCAACGAAAAGATGGAGGACATCTCCAACGTCGAGCAGGGCTATGAGGAGGTCCTGCATGCCTTCCCGCTCGAGCAGGGCTACAAGGTCGCCATCGTTCACGGCAAGCAGGCCCCCGACGTCAAGAAATTCAACATGGACGCTTTCGTTGCCGGCAGGGCCCACATCCTGGTCTCGACCACGGTAATCGAAGTGGGCGTCGACGTGCCCAACGCCAGCGTCATGGTCATACGCAGCGCCCAGCGCTTCGGCCTGAGCCAGCTGCACCAGCTGCGCGGCAGGGTCGGCAGGGGAGCCGACAAGTCCTACTGCATCCTGGTCAAGGACCCCAAGACCGGCAAGGACGCCCTCGAGCGCCTCGAGCTCATGTGCTCCACCCAGGACGGTTTCGAGATAGCGGAGCAGGACATGAAGATGCGCGGTCCCGGCGATCTGGAGGGCACCCAGCAGAGCGGCCTTCCAATCACCCTGCACATCGCCTCCCTTGCGACCGACGGCTTCCTCCTCGAGGAGGCCCGTCACGCCGCCCAGTCCGTCCTGGATTCCGACCCGTCCCTCTCCCATCCCCGCAACGCGGTCCTTGTCGCAGAACTGCGCAAAGGCAAATATGACATCAAGGACTACAGCAACATTTCATAGAAAATTTAGTATATTGCAAAATATTTTATAAGCCAACAGCCATGATCGCTACAATTATCGTCATTGCAGTCGTTGTCCTCCTCGTACTGTGGATTATCTCGGCGCAGCGCAAATTCGTCTCCTCGGAAGAAATCGTCAAGAACGCCATGAGCCAGATCGGCGTCCAGCAGTCCAGCCGCTGGGATGCCCTGACCGGCCTTGTCGAACTGCTCAAATCCTACAACGAGCACGAGTATAACACCCTCAAGGATGTCATCGCAGCCCGCTCCGGCATCACAGCCAACAGCACGACCGCCGAGGCACAGGCCCAGGAAGACCTCCTCCAGCAAGCCCTGATTCAGGTCAGGGCCATATCCGAGCAGTATCCGGACATCAAGGCCAACACGATGTACACCCAGACCATGAACTCCGTCAACACCTACGAGAACCAGGTCCGCACGAGCCGCATGGTCTACAACGACTCAGTCACAAAATACAACCGTCTGGTCCGCCAGTTCCCCGACAGCTTAGCCGCCTCCCTGCTCCACTTCAAGGAGAAGGATTACCTCAAAGAGAACAAGGCCAAGTCCGACATGCCTTCCCTCAAGATTTAGGAGGCCTGCGCTTGAAAAAGTTCCTTTCCGCCGTGCTCGCGCTGGCGCTGGCTGTGCCCGCACTTGCGTACAATCCCGCAATACGGGACATAGACATCAAGGTGTCGCTTTCCGTCGACGGCTCCGCCCTTGTCACCGAGGTATGGGATGTGGTCGTGGCAAGCGGCACCGAGTGGTATCTCGTCCGCGAGAATCTCGGTGACATAGACATCTCGGACCTTTCCGTCGTTGACGGCGACGGCTCACCATTTGTCAACGAAGGCAGCTGGGACGTAAACCGCAGCCTTGCCCAGAAGGCCGGCAGGTGCGGCCTTCACAAAACCTCGGGAGGTTACGAAATATGCTGGGGCGTAGGCAGCTACGGCCCCCATGTCTTCACCGTGAGCTACAAGATGACAAACGTAGTCAAGACCCTCACGGATTACGACATGCTCCACATGCAGTTCGTTACCGACGAACTTTCGTCGGCGCCGCAGCATGTCTGCCTCACCCTCCGGGCTCCTGTCGCTCTCGACCACAACAATTCCAATATCTGGGGCTTCGGCTACGAAGGTACGATTGACTGGGAGGCCGACGGCACGGTGGTCGCCGAGTCCGACGGCTCCTTCGACAAGTACTCATCGCTTATCCTCCTGCTGCGCTTCGACAAGGGTATATTCCAGTCCCCAAGCATACAGGACCGCGATTTCGATGCCGTCCTTGCACGTGCGATGGAAGGCAACACCTACGAAGACGAGGAAGAGACAGACACATTCTCCGATATCCTCGCCTATCTGTTTACCGGCCTCGTGATGTGGTTTATTTTTGTCAAGCCTTTTATCAAGGGCATCAGGCCGGGCCTGAGCTGGCGGGAAAAGAGAAAGCGCCGCAAGCAGATATTCGGAGTGCCCGTCCTGCCCTCCGATCCCGGCTGGACAAGGGACCTTCCTTTCTCCGGCAATGTGCTTGAAACCTATTACGTGGCGTCCCATTCCTCAGGCGATGACGACAAGAAGTTCAACATCGTCTCCGCCTTCATCCTCCGCATGATGCAGCACGGCGTCATCCAGATGCGCACCGGCTCCGCCGGCAAGAAGGAATTCACTTTTGCTCCAACTCCGGACCTCAGCTACATGTCCGCCAGTGAAAAGTCGTTCTACGATATGATCAAGACCGCCTCCGGCTCTGATGAAGTGCTTCAGGAGAAGGAGTTCAACAAGTGGGCCTTCTCCAACACAAGCCGGGTGGACAGCTTCGTCTCAGGCCTCAGGAAAGACGTCCTGAACCAGTTCTCGGGCGACCATCTGCTGGCAAAGTCCGGCGGCAAGTACCAGAGCATGGTGCTCAACGCCGACGGCCAAGCCCGGGCCTTCGACGCCATGCGCTTCCGGAAGTTCCTGAAAGATTTCACGATAATCAACGAACGCTATCCCGGAGAAGTTGCCCTCTGGGGCGAGTATCTCATCATGGCGGCCGTCTTCGGAATAGCCGACCAGGTCGCCTCCGAGATGAAGGCCATCGCCCCGCAAATCACGCTCGGCAGCGTTGCTCTCAGCACCGGCAGCATGAACGACCTCATAGTCTTCTCCGACACTTTCCGCTCCAATCTGTCCAGGTCCTACTCGTATTCGGCCTCCCGGAGCACGTATTCCGGCTCCTACGGCCGTGGCTCCTCCGGCGGTTTCGGCGGCAGTTCATCTTTCGGCGGCGGAGGCGGCTTCAGCGGCGGCGGCCACGGCGGCGGAAGCAGATAATCCACATAATTATGAAAAAATACATCATCGGCAGCTTCGCTGCTGCCATCCTCCTCCTCATGGGTTGTACCAAATCCGACGAGAGCGCCGGCTACATCGGCCCCGTCACCCCCACCATCGAAAACGGGACGATGACTCCCGAAGTCCTCCTCGCCCTGGGCCGCCTGAGCGACCCTCAGCTGAGTCCCGACGGCAGCCGCATCCTGTATGGCGTGTCCTACAACGACATCGCCTCCAACCGTTCCTGCCGCAATCTCTGGCTCTGCAATCCCGACGGCTCCGGCACCGTCCAGCTCACCCGCTATGCCAGGAGCGTCTCCAATGCCCGCTGGTCTTCGGACGGCAAGGCTGTCTTTTTCATCCAGGGCGGACAGATATGGAAGGCCCCCGTTGCCGGCAACAGGCTCGGCAAGAAGGTCCGCCTGAGCGACGTGCCCGGCGGCATAGCTGAATTCAAACTTTCGCCCGACCAGAGCAAGCTCCTCTATATCAGTACGGTAAAGAATCCCAAACTCCAGCAGCCCTCCGACTCCGACCCCGCCCTCGACAAGGCGCAGGCCTACGCTACCGAGGATCTGATGTACCGCCACTGGGACCACTGGGTCACCGAGACCCCCAGGAGCTACGTGGCCTCCCTGGGCTCCCTGATCACTCCTGACAATTCGACCGACATCCTCGGCGACGAGCCCTTCGAACTCCCGACCGAACCCTTCGGTGGCGCCGAGCAGCTTGACTGGTCGCCCGACGGCCGCTACATAGCCTACTCCTGCCGCAAGCTCTCCGGCAAGCAGTATGCCTTCAGCACCAACACCGGCATCTATGTGTTCGACACCCTGACCGGCGCCACCATCCCCGTCAAGACCGACGGCGGCTACGACACCGACCCCGTCTGGAGCCCCGACGGCTCGCACCTTGCCTGGATATCCATGGCCCGCGACGGCTATGAGGCCGATGCGCAGCGCATTCTCGTATGCGACGTTGACGGTTCCACTTTCGGCCCCGCCCGCCAGCTTGCCTCTTCCCTCGACCGCGACGCCTCCGGCCTTGTCTGGCACGACGGCTGCATCTGGTTCAACGCCCTCATCGACGGCATCCAGGCCATCTTCAAGGTCGACCTGGAAGACAATGTGACCCGCATCACTCCCGCCGACTGGCCCTATGACTTCTTCACTCCCTTCGGCTGGGACGGCGACCGCCTCCTCACGAGTTACTATTCGCTCCATTTCCCCCTCGAACTCGTTGCAGTCGAGCCCGGCGCAGCCTCCTTCAGCGCCATCACTTCCGTCAACGGCTCCATCTTCAGCGCCCTCAGCGACGTGCGCACCGAAAGCGTCCTCGTCCCCACGGTCGACGGCAAGCAGATGCAGTGCTGGGTGATGTATCCTCCCGAGTTCGACCCGTCAAAGGTCTATCCTGCCATAGAAATCGTGCTCGGAGGCCCCCAGGGCACCAATTCGCAGGACTGGAGCTACCGCTGGTGCTACCGTCTGATGGCCCAGCAGGGCTACATCGTCATGATGCCCAACCGCCGCGGCACCACCGCCTTCGGCCAGGAGTGGAAGGAACAGATAAGCGGCGACTATCCCGGCCTCAACATGCAGGACTACCTCAGCGCCGGCCGCTACATCAAGGCTCAGCCTTACGTGGGCAAGCTCGCGTGCGTGGGCGCGTCCTACGGCGGCTATTCGGCATACATGCTTGAGGGCCTGCACGGCGACCTGTACGACTGCTTCATCGCCCATGCCGGCATCTTCGACGAAGAACACCTCTGGTACACTACCGAAGAAATGTGGTTCGCCAACTGGGACAACGGCGGCCTTACCGAATATGCCTTCGAGCCCGGCAAGCAGGGTCCTGCGGGCGACGGCATTACCTTCGGCGGCATGCAGCAGGCCGGTGCGCCTTACGCCAGCACCCCCAAGGCCGTAAGGCACTACGCCAATTCGCCCAAGTCGATGATTACCAAATGGCATACCCCTATTCTCTGCATCCACGGCATGATGGACTACCGCATCCCCTACGAGCAGGGAATGGCAGCCTTCAACGCAGCCCAGATGATGGGCGTGCCCAGCAAACTCGTGATATTCCCCGAGGAGACCCACTGGGTCCTCCAGCCCCAGAACGCCCTGTTCTGGCACAGGACCTTCTTTGACTGGCTCGACAGGTGGATGCGCTGACGCCCGGGTTTCCCGCCTGGACCGTCCGCACCCGGATGCTCCTGGGCGACGAAGCGTTCGCGAGGCTGGCTGCCGCCAGGGTTGCGGTGGTCGGCCTCGGTGGCGTCGGTGCCATGGCGGCCGAGATGCTCGTGCGCGCCGGTACGGGCCACGTCATCCTCGTCGATGCCGACACCGTAGGCGAGTCCAACATCAACCGCCAGCTGCCTGCCCTGCACTCCACGCTCGGCCAGTCCAAGTGCGACGTCATGAGCAAGCGTCTGCAAGACATCAATCCTTCGCTCGAAGTCCTCTGTATCAAGGAGTTCATAACCGAGCAGAACATTCCGTCCCTGCTGGGGCCCCTGAACCCGGACGTCATAGTCGACTGCATCGACACCCTTTCCCCCAAGATAGCGCTCATACAGTTTGCCCTCGGCAGGGGAGTGCCCCTGGTCAGTTCCATGGGAAGCGGCGCCAAGACCGATGCCACCAAGGTGCGGGTCGACGACATTTCGCGCACCATACGCTGTCCGCTTGCCCGCATGCTCCGCAAACGCCTCCACAAGCTGGGCATAGAAAGCGGCTTCCGGGCCGTCTATTCCACCGAGGAGCCCAACAAGGAATCCGTCGTGGTGGAGGAGAGCCGCAACAAGAAGTCCCAGGCCGGCACAGTCTCCTATATGCCGGCCGTATTCGGCTGCGTCTGCGCCCAGGCCGCGCTGGAGCATATTGTAAAAAATCAAGAAATATAGTAATTTTGCAGGCTATGTATCAGGTCCAGGAAGTCAAGACCCGGGCGCAGCTCCGGCGCTTCATCATTTTTCCCGACAAATTGTATCGGGACTGCCCCCAGTATGTGCCGGCCCTCCACATGGACCAGAAGCGCACGCTCACCAAGGCCGAGCCCCTGTCATACTGCAAGAAACGCATGTGGCTCGCCCTAGACGGCAAGAAGGTTGTCGGCCGCATCTGCGCCGTCATCAACCCCCGCTACAATGAGCTCTACAGCAAGAAACGCGTCCGCTTCGGCTGGTTCGACTGCATCGATGACCTCGAAGTCGCGAGGCTCCTCGTCGACACGGCCTCCGACTGGGCCCGTTCCCTCGGCATGACAGAGATTCACGGCCCCCTGTATTACAATACCATGGGCAAGCAGGGCATGCTGATCGAGGGCTACGACAACGTCCCCCCGTTCAACTGCCTCTACAACTTCCCTTATTACAACACCTTCATGACGGCCCTCGGGTTCGAGAAGGAGTGTGACTGGGTTCAGTACAAGATGGTCGCCAACCACGGCGTCCCCGAAAAGGCCCGCCGCGTGGCCAAGCTCGTCATGGAGCGCTACAACCTCCATCTCGGCAGTCTCGACGCACTCAAGAAGGACCCCGCCCAGGTGCGCAAGTTCTTCCAGGTCTACAACGACAGCTTCTCCCAGACCGTCTACAACTTCATCCCCCTCACACCCAGGGAAATAGACGAAGAAGCTAAGAACATGATTCCCTACGTTTCCGACAAGGCCTCCAGCATCCTCCTCGACGAGAACGGCGAGCTTGTCGCCTTCGGAATCTCGTTCCCCAGCATCTCGGGTGCGCTACAGAAGGCCAGGGGCCGCCTTTTCCCCTTCGGCTGGATATACCTCCTCAAGGCCATGAAGGACTACGGGACCACTGACCTCATGGTCAACGGCGCCACCCCCCAGTGGCAGAACAAGGGCGTCTCGGCAGTATATTACAAGGAAATGGCCGACAAGGCCATCAAGATAGGCAACCGCTGGGCCATATCCAACCCCCAGATAGAGTCCAACAGTGCGGTCAACATATGGAACAGCTATGAGCACGAGCCCTTCATGAGGCGCCGTTGCTACATCAAGAAGATTTGAGTATAAGGAGACAAGAGTATGGCGGCAGAGAACACGCTATTGGAGAAAGTCCTTTCCCTCGAAGGGAAATTCCAGTCCATCCAGGACCAGCTGTCGGACCCGGGAGTCATGTCCGACATGAAAAAATATGTCCAGCTCAACAAGGACTACAAGGAGCTGGAACCCATCATCCGGGCGGGGCATGAGTACCGCAAGCTCCTTGAGGACCTCCAGTCCGCCAAGGACATCCTCCTCAACGAGAAGGATGACGAGCTGCGCGAAATGGCCCGCGAGGAAATAAACGACATCGAGCCCCGCCTTCCCCAGATGGAGCAGGACATCAAGCTGCTCCTCATCCCCGCCGACCCCGACGACACCAAGAACGCCATGATAGAAATCCGTGGCGGCACCGGCGGCGACGAGGCGGCAATCTTTGCCGGCGACCTGTTCCGCATGTACCAGCATTTCGCCGAGCGCAAGGGCTGGAAGCTCGAAGTCACCGACCAGGCTCCCGGCACCTCCGGCGGCTTCAAGCAGATAGTCTTCAAGCTCAGCGGCGACGGCGTGTACGGCGTGATGAAGTACGAGTCCGGCGTGCACCGCGTCCAGAGAGTCCCCCAGACCGAGACCCAGGGCCGCATCCAGACTTCGGCCGCGTCCGTAGCCGTTTTTCCCGAGGCCGGCGAGTTCGACGTCGACCTCAGCTGGGACGACATACGCCTCGACCTCTTCTGCTCTTCCGGCCCCGGCGGTCAGGGCGTCAACACCACCTACTCGGCGGTACGCCTCACCCACATCCCCTCGGGCCTCGTCGTACAGTGCCAGGAGGAGCGCTCCCAGCTCAAGAACAAGGACCGCGCCTTCGAGGAGCTGCGTACGCGCCTCTACAACCTCGAGCATCAGAAGTACCTCGACGGCATCGCCGCCAAGCGCAAGACCATGGTCAGCACCGGTGACCGCAGTGCCAAGATCCGCACCTACAACTACCCTCAGGGCCGCGTGACCGACCACCGCATCAACTGGAGCATGTACAACCTGCCCGTCTTCATGGACGGCGATATCCAGGAGTGCATCGACCAGCTCCAGATAGCAGAAAACGCCGAGCGCCTCAAAGAAGCCGGCGAATAAGAGTTAAACGTGTAATCGCAGTCTTCCGTAAGCTCGTATGAGCTTTGTATTCATAGCGTTCAGTAAGCTCGTCAGAGCTTGCGGAACGCTATGCAGGCGTTGTGCCCTCCGAAGCCGAAGGAGTCGGAAAGCGCGAGCGTCAGGGGCGCCTTGACGGCGGTGTTGGGGGTGTAGTCGAGGTCGCACTCGGGGTCGGGAGTGTCGAGGTTGATGGTGGGGGGGACAATGCCCTCGCCAAGGGAGAGCACTGCGGCAATGGCCTCGGCCGCGCCGGAAGCTCCGAACATGTGCCCGTGCATCGACTTGGTGCTGCTGATGTGAATCTTGTATGCCTGTTCGCCGAAAGCCAGCTTGTAGGCTGCGGTTTCGGCGAGGTCGTTGAGGATGGTTCCGGTGCCGTGGGCGTTGATGTAGACGCAGTCCTCGCCGGGCTTGTAGCCGGCCTGGTCAAGCGCAATGGCGATGCAGCGCGCCTGGGTGCTGCCGTCGGGCCTGGGTGCCGTGGCATGATAGGCGTCGCAGGTGCTGCCGTAGCCCACTACCTCGGCATATATGTGCGCGCCGCGGGCAAGGGCGTGCTCCATTTCTTCGAGAATGAGGACGGCCGAGCCGTCCGCCATCACGAAGCCGCTGCGCCTGGCGTTGAAGGGGAGACTTGCGTGCTTGGGGTCCTCGATGCGGGTGAGGGTGCGGGCGTTGCCGAAAGCGGCGGAGCCGATGGGGATGGCGCAGTGGTCGGTGCCGCCGGAGATGACGGCGTCGGTGTAGCCGTGGAGTACGGCGCGGTAGGCCTCGCCGATGGAGTGGGTCGCTGTGGCGCAGGCGGTGACGATGCCCATGCAGGAGCCCTGGGCACCGTATTTGATGGCTATCTGGCCGCCTGCCATGTCGGAAATCATGGTGGGGACGAAGAGGGGGGATATCCACTGGCCGGTAGGGTCCTCCACCATTTTGGACACTTCGCGCTGTATGGTCTGGAATCCGCCGATGCCGGAGCTCACGTAGGTGGAAAGGCGCTCGGGGGCGATGTTTTCGTCGGCCACGAGGCCGGAGTCGTTCATGGCCTGGAAGGCCGAAGCCATGGCATATATTGTAAAGGGATCCTGCTTGCGGACGAAGGGCTTGTCCATGCCGTAGGCTTCGGGATCGAAATTCCGGATCTTGCCGCCGATCTTGACGGGAAGCCCGTCCATGGGATATTCCGTTATGTAATCAATGCCGCATACCCCGTTTTTGAGGTTGTCCCAGAAGGTGGGTACATCATTGCCGATGCAGGACAGGACTCCGAGCCCGGTTACGACTACACGTCTTGACATAGGTATTATAATTTCAGGCCGCAAATATACAAAAAATTCGTATATTTGCATTTATGCGAAGACTCTCGGAACAGCTGCCCCGTTTCCTTCTCGGCAAGCACCAGCTTACGGCAACGGTCACGTTTGCCGCGCTCTGGTCGATTGTCTTCCTTGTCCTGAGCATACCCTTCTCACACAACGCCTGGTTCGAACTTGGCAGAGGAGAGGCCTTCCTCATTACGGTCATATTCTTCCTCATCGCCCTGTCGTTCGTCATATCCAGCAACGTCTTGAAGTTCCTGCTCCGCAGCACTCCCAGTTTCACCGTCGGACAGTTCATCCTGTGGGCTCTCGCAGAGATAGTCGTCATCTCGCTCATCTATGCCTTCTTCACGGTCGAGGGCGCCAGGCTGGGTGTCGTCAGCCCCGAGCACGCCGGCTTCTGGCGCATTTTCCTTGGAGCGCTGGCCTATACCGCCATGTCACTCGGCGTGCCGTACATCATTGCCGCCCTGTACCTTATGGTCGAAGAAAAGGACAACACCATCCGCCTCATGAAGTACGACGAGGTGGTCTCCGACACCCCCATTTCCCCCAGCGAAGAGCAGCGCATCACCCTTTTCGACAACAGCGGCGTCCTCAAGTTCTCCATCAGCCCCGACAACCTCTATTTCATCGAATCCGACGACAATTACATCCAGGTCTGGTATTCGGACAGCCAGTCCGACATGCGCAAATACATGCTGCGCTGCCGCCTCAAGACCATAGAAGACAGCTTTGCCGGCAGCGACCTTGTCCGCTGCCACCGCAAATACATAATCAACATCCGCAAGGTGCGCGTCCTGTCTTCGGGCAAGGACGGCTACAACGTCGAACTCGAAAGCGACGCCACCCCGGTCATCCCAGTATCCAAAACTTACGAGCAGGCGGTGCTTGCCCGTTTCAATTCCCGTCAATGACATGTGGCAGAGAGTCCAGACACTGTACCTTTTCCTGGCCACCGCACTCGTGGCCTCAATGTTCTTCTGCAGCAAGGCCCAGGGCGTTGCCTTTACCGCATACTGGCCCTACACGGTCCTGCTGGCCATAATCACCGTCCTCAACATCCTCGCCCTCACCACCTGGAAGTTCCGTGTCTTCCAGGTGCGCACCACCGTCCTGTCGGCCATATTGACCCTGGCCCTGCAGGCATGGCTCGCAGTCGACTTTTTCGTCACCGGCAACGATCCCGTCTTCCGGGTGCCTGCCATCTTCCCCCTTGTGGCCGTAATCCTGCAGGTCCTTGCCGCCCGTGCCATCTGGGCCGATGAGCTGATGGTCCGCAGCGCGAGCCGCCTCCGTTCCTCCAAACGCAACAAACGATAAATCGAATCAATATGAGAATCCCAGAATCAGAACTTATCATCAACGGCGACGGCTCCGCGTTCCACCTGCACATCCGTCCCGATCAGCTTGCCGACACCGTAATCCTCGTCGGCGACCCCGGCAGAGTTGCCATGGTCAAGTCCTACTTCGCCTCCGTCGAATGCGAAGGCGCATCACGTGAATTCGTCTGGGCCACGGGCCGGTACAACGGCAAACGCATCACCGTCCTCTCCACCGGCATCGGCACCGACAACATCGATATCGTCATGACCGAGCTCGACGCCCTTGCCAACATCGACTTCACTACCCGCGAGGTCAAGCCCGAGCACAAGTGCCTCGACATCCTCCGCATCGGCACCTGCGGCGCCATACAGCCCGAAATCCCCCTGGGAGCTTTCATCTTCTCCCACATTTCCGTCGGATGCGACGGCCTTCTCAACTGGTACGATAACCGCGACAGCATCGCCCTGCTTGATTTCGAGGAAGCCTTCAAGGAGCACGTCCATTGGGACAAACATCTCCCCGATCCGTATTTCGTCCGCGCAGGCCAGGCGATCATCGACCGCTTCGCCGACGTCACATGCAAGGGCATGACAATCTCGGCCTCAGGCTTCTACGGCCCCCAGGGCCGTGTGGTACGCCAGGGCCTCGCCATGCCCGACATGCTCGAGGACTTCGAGACCTTCGAGTTCAAGGGATACAAAATCACCAATTTCGAGATGGAAGGCTCCGCTCTCGCCGGCATGGCGGCCAAGCTCGGCCACAACGCCGGCACGGTCTGCTGCGCCATCGCCCACCGCTATCACAAGGACGCCAACACCGACTACAAGCCCCGCGTTGAAGAGCTTGTGAGCCTCGCGCTCGACCGCATGACCCGCTAGGAAGTAAATACCGTATCGGTAACGAATCCGTCCTTCAGACGCTTTTCTATTGCCGCAGCCATGGCCGCAAGGTCGGGGGCTGCGGCTTTTTCCGTGCAGGATGCATAGCCGTCGGCTCCGAGGGCGGCAAGCACGCCGGCGTGGTCTATGCCCCTGCCGGCCAGCCACTCCCTGCAGAAACTGCCGTCCTCGCGGCACAGGGCCAGAAGGAAGTGCTCGGGGCCCACGAAATTGGCCTGGCAGCGCCCGGATTCAAGGGCCGCCTCCCGAAGGACCGAAGCGGCTGACGAACGGAAATTGATGTCTTCCCGCTCTTCCCAGGGTATCTGTTCCGGAGAGAAGAGGGCCTCGTCGATGCTTTCCTTGAAGAGTGCCGAATCCACGCCCAGGGACGCCAGGATGCGGCAGGCGCGGTTGTCGGCCTGCCTGAGGATGCCAAGCATTATGTGGTCGGGACAGATGTTGTGCCAGCCGGTGCGGAGGGCCTCGTCGCGGCTGAATTCGAGGGCTTTGAGAAAAACTGCCGAAAAGCGGAAATCCATGCTGCAAAGATGGCGATTTTTTCGGATATTTTTATTATCTTTGTATGTTTATAACCACAGGTAATTTATGGATAGTGAAGAAATCGTCCACGGCTATATAGAGCCGGTAGAGATTGACCACGAAATGCGCACTGCGTACATCGACTATTCGATGTCCGTCATAGTGTCCAGAGCCCTCCCCGACGTCCGGGACGGCCTCAAGCCCGTACAGCGCCGCGTCCTTTTCGGAATGGACGGCCTCGGCCTGAGCTACTCCGGCCAGACCAAGAAATCCGCCAGAATAGTCGGTGAGGTACTCGGCAAATATCACCCCCACGGCGACTCCAGCGTCTACGACGCCATGGCCCGCCTCGCACAGCCCTGGAACCAGCGTTACCCGCTGGTGTTCGGCCAGGGCAACTTCGGCTCCATGGACGGCGACCCCGTCGCAGCCATGCGATACACGGAGGCCAAGCTCGCCAAAATGACCGAGGACATACTCGGCGACCTCGACAAGGACACCGTCGACATGACCCTCAACTTCGACGACTCCCTCCAGGAGCCCACGGTGCTCCCTACCAAGCTCCCCCTGCTCATGCTCAACGGCTCCGCCGGCATCGCCGTCGGCATGGCCACCAACATGGCGCCCCACAACCTCGGCGAGGTCTGCGACGCCATCTGCGCCTATATCGACGACCCGGAAATCACCACCGATGGCCTCATGGAGTACATCAAAGGCCCGGATTTCCCCACCGGAGGCATCATCATGGGCCGTCAGGGCATAGTCGACGCCTACACCACCGGCCGCGGCAGGGTGGTGGTCCGCGCCCGCACCGAGATCGAAGTCGCCGACAACGGCCGCGAGACCATAGTCGTCACCGAAATCCCCTATATGGTCAACAAGCGCGACATGATCGCCCACATCGGCGAGCTCGTCCGCGACAAGAAGATAGAAGGCATCGCCGACCTCCTGGAACTCACCAACCGCGAGGGCATCCGCATCGAGATTCCCCTCAAGATGGGCGCCAACTCCAACGTCGTCCTCAACACCCTCTTCAAGTACACCGCCCTCCAGAGCAGCTTCGCCATCAACAATGTAGCCCTGGTCAAAGGCCGTCCCCGCACCCTCTCCCTCAAGGAGATGATTGCCAATTTCGTCGAATTCAGGCATGAAGTCGTAGTGCGCCGCACCCGCTTCGAGCTCGACAAGGCCCTCAAGCGCGCCCACATCCTCGAAGGTCTCCTCAAGGCCATCGACGTCATTGACGAAATAGTCCACATCATCCGCCACTCCAAGAGCGTCGACGACGCCAAGGCCGAGCTCACCGCCACCTTCGGCTTCTCCGACCTCCAGTCCGCCGCCATCGTCGAGATGCGCCTCCGCCAGCTCACCGGCCTCGAAAAGGACAAGCTTCAGGCCGAGTACGACGAGCTCGAGAAGTTCATCGCCCGCTGCCGCGAAATCCTCGCCAGCGAGGCCGAACAGCTCGGCATCGTCAAGCAGGAGACGGCAGAAATGAAGGCCAAGTACGGCGACCCCCGCCGCACCGAAATCACCATGAGCGCCGACGAGTTCAACCCCGAGGACTTCTACCCCGACGAGGACGTCGTCATCACCATCTCGCACATGGGTTACATCAAGCGCACCCCTCTTGCCGAGTTCCGCACCCAGAGCCGCGGCGGCATAGGCAAGAAGGCCAGCGCCACCCGCGACGAGGACTTCATAGAGCACATTTTCGTCGCCAACATGCACTCCGTCATGCTCTTCTTCACCGACCAGGGCATACGCTACTGCAAGAAGGTCTACGAACTCCCCGAGGGCACCCGCACCTCCAAGGGCCGCGCAGTCCAGAACCTCCTCTCCATCGACGCCGATGACAAGATACGCACCTACCTCAACATCCCTCTCCCCAAGAACGCCGACATGGATGCCGAAAGGTACGTCATCCTCATCACCCGCAAGGGCGTAGTCAAGAAGACCGACCTTGCCGACTACACCAACTCCCGCAGCTTCAACAAGGGCATCCGCGCCATCAACATCCGCGAAGGCGACGCCCTCCTCGACGCCCTTCTCACCGACGGCCACCACGAGATCATGATAGCCGCCCGCAAGGGCCGCTGCTGCCGGTTCAGCGAGGAGGAACTCCGATCCCTCGGCAGAAATTCCTCCGGCGTGCGCGGCATCAGCATCGACGACGACGACGAGGTCATCGGCGCCAACTCCTGCAATCCGGAAGCCCCCGATGTACATGAGCGTACGATACTCGTAGTGAGCGAGCACGGCTACGGCAAGCGCACTCCTCCCCAGGAGTATCGCAAGACCGCCCGCGGCGCCAAGGGCGTACGCACAATCAACATCACGGAAAAAACTGGCCCGCTTGTTGCAATCAAGTCCGTGACCGAAGAAAACGACCTCATGATCATCAACAAGTCCGGCCTCACGATCAGGGTGCCGATGACGGAAATCAAGGTCGCCGGCCGCGCCACGCAGGGCGTGCGCCTGATCAGCATCCGCGAGGGAGACTCCATTGCCGCTGTCTGCCCGGTACCCAAGGAAGAGGAGCAGGAGCTCCCCGAAACTTCAGAACAAAGCGCTGAATAACCAATCATTTTTAAGACAATGAAAAGAATACTTATGGTGCTGGCCTTAGCGGCCGCCTTCACAGCAGCAAATGCACAGGTCAAGTCTGTCTCCGCCGCCTCGAGCGCCCTCGAAAAGGCCAAGGCCGACACCCAGAACCCCAAGAAAGCCGAAAAGCTTGCAACCTGGCTCAATTACGGCAAGGCCCTTGTCAATGCCTACGACGCCCCCGCCGGCAGCGGCTGGATCGGCGCCTCCCGTCAGGATCTCCAGCTCCTTTCCAACAACGAGAAGCCCCTCAGCACAGAGATAGTCGAGGTCGCCGGCCAGGAAATGGAAAAGGAAGTCTACGAGACCCGCAACTACTACTTCAACCAGGCAGGCCAGCTCTCCCTGGTCGAAGTCACCAAGCCCATCTCCGAAACCGCCCTCCAGGATGCCGTGGCAGCCTATGCAAAGGCCGCGGAACTTGACGGCAAGTGCAGCAAGGCCAAGGATATCAAGGCTGCGCTCCAGTCCATCCAGAACAAATTCACCGAGCGCGCCTATACCAGCTACACCTTCGGCGACTACGGCAAGGCATCCCTCGACTTCGAAAACGCCGCCATCGCGGCCGGCACGGCTCCCCTCAGCCAGCTCGACACCAACTCCCTCTACAACGCAGGCTTTACCGCATGGGCGACCGGCGACATCGCCCGCGCCAGGAAGTTCTTCGAGGACTGCTATGCAGCCGGCTACTATTCCGAGGACGGTGAAGTCTTCGCCAAGCTCGCCGACATCGCCTTAAAGGACGAAGATGCCGAAAAGGGCCGCGACCTCCTCGAGGAAGGCTTCCAGAAGTTCCCTCAGAGCCAGAGCATACTCGTGGGGCTCATCAACTACTACCTCACTCACGACGGCAGCACCGAACGCCTGTTCGAGCTTCTCGGCAAGGCCAAGGAGAACGAGCCCAACAACGCGTCCCTCTACTACGTCGAGGGCAACATCCGCAAGCAGCTCGGCATGACCGATGAGGCCATCGCGGCCTACCGCGCCTGCGCCGAAATCGATCCCAATTACGCCTACGGCTACATCGGAGAGGGTATCCTCTATTACGACCTCGCCCTCCAGTATCAGGAGGAGGCCCAGATCGAAATGAACGATGCCAAGTACCGCGCCCTCGACGCCAAGTTCGTCGAAGCGCTCAAGAACTGCATCCCCGCCTTCGAGAAGGCCATCGACCTCGTGGACGACAGCACCAAGGTGGGTGTGGCCGAGTACCTCAAGAACGCCTGCTTCCGCTTCCGCGCAGAGGATGAATACGCAGCCAAGTACGCCAAGTACGAGGCCATCGTGTCGGCAGGAAAATAATTCGAGGCAAACTGATCACAGACCGATACCTGTGGCGGCCTGGACGCGCAGAAGGGTCGCACACATGTTGTCATAATCAGAAGGAATGAGCCATTCGCTCCGGCGGGTGGCCCAATCTTTTATTCTGATGGTGGCATAGCTGTCGGTGAGCATGCCGGGAAGGGTGCACCAGAGCCAGTCTGTCTGCGGCTCCAGCATCCGCTTGGTGCCGTATGTCCGGTCGATGACGAAACGCAGGGTTACTGCAAGCTCGAGCCGGGTGTTGATGGCGCTCATGTTGGAAACTGCGTTGCCCATGGAATAGATGACGGGGACTCCGGCGATGTGGGTGGTATCCTGCACCACGTGCGGATGGGCTCCCACGATGGCGCAGCAGCCCTCCTCGGCAAGGAAGCGGGCCCAGCGTTCCTGCGTCCTGCTGTGATGGAGGTCATATTCTATGCCCCAGTGGGGGAGTGCCACGATGAAGTCGGCATCCTCTTCCCGGGCTTTGGCAATGCAGGACGAGACATCTGACTGCCGCATGCGGAGCACGTCGGGGCCGGGCCCTGTGGGCGCCATGTTGGTGCCGTAGGTGAAGTTGACAAGTGCGATGCGAAGGCCGCGCCGGTGCAGTATCAGGGGGCTGTCGCCAACGCCGGTGTAGCGTATTCCGAGGGAGTCGGCCATGCGGTCGTAGACCGAGAGGGTACGGCGGAACCCGTCAGAGCCCTTGTCGAGGACATGGTTGTTGGCGACAAGGAAGACGTCGGCGCCGCAGCGGGCCACATATTCGGCGTACCAGTCGGGTGTAGAGAACGCCGGATAGCCGGTGTACGGCGGCCCGGCCAGGGGGAATTCCATGTTGGCCACGCACAAATCGGCCTCCTGCATGTATGGTACGATGTTTTCAAGGAAGGTGGAGCAGTCGTATCCGAGCTGCCGGGCGTGCATCATCACGTCGCCGATGAGGTAGATGCTCACGGTGTCGACCGGGGCGTAAAGAGGGCGGGCCTTTGGAAGCTGGTAGAGAAACTGGGCATGGGCCTGAAGGCTCGCCAGCAGAAGGATGGATGCTATGATTGCCCGTTTTCGCACGTGCAAATATAAGAATTTTGTTTAACTTTGTAGGTTATGAAAAGAGTTCCGCTGATTCTTGCCCTGGCGCTGGCAGCCTGCCTTGTGAGCGGGTGCGATTTCTTCCGCGCCCTGGCAGGCCGTCCCCTTTCGGGCGAGATAGCTTCGCGGCGCGCCCTTATCGGGCAGGCACGCGAACGCACTGCCGCCCGTGCCGATTCGCTCGAGCAGGCCAGAAAGGACTCCATCGCCATCTCCGAGCGTGCCCGTGCCGATTCCCTGCACGCCATCGACACCCTTGTCACGATAGGCAAGTACCACCGGGCGTCGTCTTACCGCAACATTCCCGCCTCCAGGCTCCGCAGCAGGTACGGCGTGGTGGTGGGGGTGTTCTCAACAGACGCCAATGCCAACCGCATGCTTGCCCGCTACGGCGACGAGGGTCTCGAGGGCTACGTCCTCCATTACCGCAGCTCCCTCATGGCGGCGGTGGTCTGCCCGTGCGACAAGGTCACCGATGCCCTGGCAGCATACCGCAGGGTGCGCGCCCTCCCGTTCAGCTCCAAGGAAACATGGGTGATAGTCAATGAGTAACATGAAAAGAACCGCCGCATCAGTCCTTGCCCTTCTCGTGACGCTTACGGCGCCGGCGCAGTTCCGCGCCTCTTATTCGGACCTCACCGACAGCGATACCGTCCGCGCCATGAAGGAGGACGTCAGCTACCTTGCCGGCGCCGCCCTCGAGGGCCGTGCCGCCGGCTCGGAAGGTGAGCTGGAGGCCGCCCGATACATGTCGGCCCGCTTCCTGGAAACCGGTGCCGATCTGCTTTACCCCTCCGACGGCGACCTCTTCGGCATCAGGCAGGAAAGCGGCGACACCCTCCGCTCCCGCAATGTCGCCGCCTTCATTACCGGCTACGACAAAAAGCTCAAGGACAATTACATAGTCGTCTGCGCCCGGCTCGACAACCTCGGCACCGGCAGCGTGACCGTCGAGGGCCGCACAGTCTCCAGGACTTTCTATGGCGCCAACGGCAACGCCTCCGGACTCGCGATGCTCCTGCAGCTTGCCGGGCGCCTCAGCACCAACAGGGTTCTCCTCGGACGCTCGGTGGTGCTCGCGGCCTTCGGCGCCTCGGTTCCCGACTGCGCCGGCTCCTGGTACTTCCTCAACCGTTCCTTCGGCGGCAAGATCGATGCGGCCGTGGAACTCAACATGCTCGGTACCGGTTCCTCCGGTTTCTATGCGTATACCGCCTCCAACGCAGACCTCAACCGCACCGTCACCACCCTTTCGGCAACGCTCCAGCCCGTGCAGCCCCGTCTCGTCGCGGCCGAGCCCTGCCCGTCCGACCACCGCATGTTCTACGACGCCAGGGTCCCATGCACGATGTTCACCACAGGGATGTACCCCGAGTACAATACAGAGCGCGACACTCCCTCCCTGCTCGAATACGACTGGATGGAGAGGGAAGTGGAGTACCTGTACAACTACATAATGGAACTTTCGACGGCCCAGGCCCCGGAGTTTGACCCTGCCGAGGCCGTCAGGGCCCAGTATGCGTCGGGATCCGGCGGCGTGGTGCCCTATTACGACTGCGACGTCAAGCCCGCCTTCCTCGGCAGCACCGACCCGGCAGTCTTCCTCAAGAAGTGGGTGTACGTCTATCTGCGCTATCCCAGGGAGGCGCAGGAACGCGGGATACAGGGCCGCGTGCTGGTCGATTTCGTGATTGACGAACGCGGCCGGGTGACGGACGTCCGCGCGGTCAAGGCCTCCGACCCCCTGCTCGAAGAGGAGGCCCTGAGGGTCATCAAGGCTTCGCCCGACTGGCGTCCCGGACGCATCCGCGGCAAGAAGGTCAAGAGCCAGATGTCCCTCAACGTTGAATTCAGACTCGAGAAAAAGAAATAATACCTATGGAATACGATTTCAAATCAATCGAAAGCAAATGGCAGGCTTACTGGGCCGCCAAAAAGACTTTCAAGGCAAGCGAGGATCCGTCGAGGCCCAAGTATTATGTCCTCGACATGTTTCCTTATCCTTCCGGGGCCGGCCTGCATGTCGGACACCCCCTCGGCTACATCGCGAGCGACATCTATTCCCGCTACAAGCGGCTCAAGGGCTTCAACGTCCTGCATCCCATGGGCTACGACGCCTTCGGTCTCCCTGCCGAGCAGTACGCCATCCAGACCGGACAGCACCCCCAGAAGACCACCGAGGACAACATCGCCCGCTACCGCAGCCAGATGGATCGCATCGGTTTCTCCTACGACTGGGACAGGGAAGTCCGCACCTGCGACCCCGCCTACTACAAATGGACCCAGTGGGCTTTCCTCAAGATGTTCGACAGCTGGTACGACCCCGAGGCCGATGCCGCCCGCCCCGTTTCCGAGCTCGTCGAAAAGTTCGGGACCACCGGCTATGATGGCGTCACCCCGGAGGCCTGGGCTGCCGCCTCCGACAAGGAGAAGTCCGATATCCTCATGCGCTACCGCATTGCCTATCAAGGCGAAACATCCGTTAACTGGTGCGAAGGTTTAGGTACTGTCCTCGCCAACGACGAGGTCAAGGACGGCCTCAGCGTGCGCGGCGGATTCCCCGTCGAACAAAAGAAAATGACCCAGTGGCAGCTGCGGGTTTCGGCCTATGCCGAGCGCCTGCTTGCCGGCCTCGAAAAGCTGGAGTGGAGCGACTCCCTCAAGGAAATGCAGCGCAACTGGATAGGCAAGTCGGAGGGTACCGAGATGGTTTTCGACACCGTCTGCGACGGCCGCCACAAGCCTGTTACCATCTTTACTACAAGGGCCGACACCGTCTTCGGCGTGACCTTCATGGTCCTCGCGCCCGAGAGTGAGCTTGTCGATGAGCTCACGGCAGCCGACTGCAAGCAGGCAGTTGACGCCTATGTCCGTGAGGTCAGGAAAAAGACCGAACGCGAGCGCATCGCCGAGACCCGCACCGTCACCGGCGTCTTTTCCGGCTCCTACGGCATCAACCCCCTTACAGGGGAGCAGATTCCTATCTGGGTGTCGGAATACGTGCTTGCAGGATACGGCACGGGCGCCATCATGGCAGTCCCCGCCCACGACAGCCGCGACTACGCTTTCGCCCGCACCTTCAACCTCCCCATCGTTCCCATCATCGAGGGTTGCGACGTTTCTGAGTCCTCCTTTGACGCCAAGGAGGGCCGCATGTGCAATTCCGGCTTCCTCAACGGCATGCAGGTCGCTGAGGCGATAGAAGCCGCGAAGGACTACGTCGAGGCGCACGGACTTGGCCGCCGCAAGACCAATTACCGCCTGCGCGATGCCATTTTCTCGCGTCAGCGCTATTGGGGCGAGCCTTTCCCCATCTGCTACAAGGACGGCATCCCTTGCCCCCTGCCCGAAGAGGAGCTGCCCCTCACCCTCCCGCAGATCGACTCCTACAAGCCCACGGGCGACGCCCCCCTGTCCCGCGCAAAGGACTGGACCTGGCGCGGATACCCTCTCGAAACGTCCACCATGCCCGGCTTCGCCGGCTCGAGCGCTTACTATCTGCGCTACATGGACCCCCACGACGACTCCGCCCTCGTGTCAGAGTCTGCAAACAGCTACTGGCGCTCCGTCGACCTGTATGTCGGCGGCACCGAGCACGCTACCGGGCACCTCATCTATTCCCGCTTCTGGAACAAGTTCCTCTTCGACCTGGGTTACGTCTGCGAGGACGAGCCTTTCCGCAAGCTGGTCAACCAGGGCATGATCCAGGGCCGGTCCAACTTTGTCTACCGCATTGTCGGCACCAACAAGTTCGTCTCCCTCGGCCTCAAGGACTCATACGACACCACCCAAATCCACGTCGACGTCAACATCGTCCATGCCGACAGGCTCGACCTTGACGCCTTCCGTGCCTGGCGCCCCGAATTCGCCGACGCCGAGTTCATCCTCGAGGACGGCGAGTACATCTGCGGCTGGGCGGTCGAGAAGATGAGCAAATCCATGTTCAACGTCGTCAACCCCGACCTCGTCTGCGACACCTACGGCGCCGATACCCTCCGCCTCTACGAGATGTTCCTCGGCCCCATCGAGCAGAGCAAGCCCTGGGACACCAAGGGAATAGACGGCGTCAACCGCTTCCTCCGCAAGTTCTGGCGCCTCTTCTACAACCGCGACCAGTGGCTCGTCACCGACGGCGAACCCACCCGCGAAGAGCTCAAGGCCCTCCACAAGCTGATAGGCAAGGAGCAGGAAGACATCGAGAACTTCTCTTTCAACACCACGGTGAGCGCATTCATGATCGCCGTAAGCGAACTCTCAGCCCTCGGGTGCGACAAGAGGGCGATACTCGAGCCCCTCGTCATCCTTCTGAGCCCCTTCGCCCCCCACCTTTCCGAAGAGCTCTGGCAGCGCCTCGGCCACAGCGAGTCCGTGTCGTTTGCCTCGTATCCGGAGTACGTTCCCGCCTACGCCGCAGAAGACAACATCACCTATCCCGTCCAGTTCAACGGCAAGATGCGCTTTACGCTCGACCTGCCGCGCAGCGCTTCGCCCGCCGAGGTCGAGGCGGCCGTCCGCTCGTCCGACCTTTCCCTCAAGTATGTGGGGAACCAGAACATAGTAAAGGTAATCGTCGTCCCGGGACGCATAGTAAACGTAGTTCTCAAATGACCACCAACAAAGTCCTCAAGACGGCCTGGGAGTACGTCGCCCTCACCTTTGCATGCTTTGTCTTCGCCGTTTCGTGGGAGTGCTTCATGATTCCCAACGGCATGTCGGCAGGCGGCATGATGGGCCTCTGCACCGTCATCCAGTATGCCACAGGCGGCCTCATCCAGGCCCAGTATTCCTACGTTGTCATCAACGTGATACTCATCCTCATAGCCGTGTTTGCAATGGGGATAGGCTTCGGCTTCAAGACCATATTCTGCATCGCCATGTCCACCCTTGCCATGCAGATAATGTCGTCGGCCACGGTCCTGCATTCCATCCCCGGCGAGTTCTTCTATGTGCGCGAGACGCTGCTGATTCCCGCTATCGCCGGTGTGCTGGAGGCGGTCGGCATAGGCCTGGTGATACGTTTCGGCGGCAGCACCGGCGGCACCGACATCATCGCCATCATGATCAACAAGTACTGGACGGTGTCCCTCAGTACGGCCTTCTTCATCCTCGACTTCGTGGTTGTGGCCCTGCTGCTCCTCCTCCCCGACAAGACCTTCGCCGACGCCTGCTACGGTCTTGTCGAGATTGTTGCGTTCATGGTGATCATCGATCCTGTGGTGGGAGGCAAGAAGTCTTCCTATCAGCTCCTCGTCTTCTCCCAGAAGTATCAGCAGATAGCGGACCACATCTGCAATGAGATGGAGCGCGGCGTCACCGTACTCCATGCCCAGGGCTGGTACACAAAGCAGGAGAAGAACGTCCTCCTCATACTTATCAACCAGAAGGAATTCCCCGGACTCTCGCACGTCATCAAGGAGATTGACCCCAAGGCATTCATGTCCGTCTCGCCTACCCACAGCGTCTATGGCGAGGGCTTCGAGGAAATCAAGGGCGGAATCAAAACCCACAAAAAGAAAAAAGATGGCAGATCAGAATAAATCAGTTTGGACGGTCGTCAAGGAGTATGCCCTGATAACGCTGGGCATAGTCCTGTACGTGACGGGCTGGAGCCTTTTCCTCGTCCCCAACAACCTCGTCGGCGGGGGAGTTTCCGGTATCTCGTCCATCGTACAGTATGCAACCAAGGGAGCAGTCAAGCTCGGCACGGTCTATTTCGTCATCAATGCCGTCCTGCTCGTCATCGGCATGAAGACGCTCGGCAAGGCCTTCGGCGGCAAGACTATATACGCCGTGGTCCTCGCTTCCGTCGGTCTCAACGTGCTGCAGGGAGTCATCCCTCAGGAAATCATCCAGAGCCTTGCCCTCGACAACGGCAAGCTCATGAGCACCATCATGGGCGGCATCATGGCCGGCGTCGGTATCGGCATGGCCATGTCGCAGGGCGGCAGCACCGGCGGTACCGACATCATTGCCCTGGTAGTCAACAAGTACCGCAACGTCTCTCCGGGGCGCATGATACTGATGATGGACGTGGTGATCATCCTCTCCTCGCTGCTCGTGCCCTCCTATACCGCCGACGGCACGCTCCTGCCCTGGCCCGATAAGATCACCACCGTGGTTTACGGTTTCATCCTCATAGTCATCACGAGCACCGTGCTCGACCTGTATGTCTCGGGCAGCAAGCAGTCGGTGCAGCTGTTCATCCTGTCGCGCAAGTACCGCGAAATAGCCGACCTGATAACCACTCAGCTGCACAGGGGAGTCACCGTCCTCGACGGCAAGGGCTGGTACACCCAGCAGGATGCCGAAGTGCTGATGGTCATAACCCGACGTTCCGACGTCAGCATGCTCCTCCGCATCGTCAAGTCGGTAGACCCCGACGCCTTCCTTTCCGTCACTCAGGTCACCGGGGTCTACGGCCGTGGTTTCGACCAGATTAAGGAAAAAGTCAAAAAGGGCGAAAAATAGTTTTTTCAGAAAAATCGCAGACTCTTTTCCGTCCCCCTCAAAAACCCCTTTCCGGACCCCCTGAATCACGGAGCCAATATTTATTTTTGGCTTCGTTATGAAACAAAAAATATCTCTACACTTTATTGCAAGGGCCTCTTCGGCAGCGGTCCTTGCAATTCTTTTGCTCCTTGAGTGCTTCCTCGGCCCGGCGCCGTGCCCCGTGAGCCTCTGTGTATGTGTCTGGTGGGCTGCGGTCATGCTCCTGCTCTATCCCGCATCCCACGGAAGCGTGCGCTTCTCGCTTCCTTTCATCGGAGGAGCCGCCCTCCTGTCGCCAGCTCTCTTTCTTTTGAATGTTCCTGCGGGCGTGCAAGTTGCCGTAGGAGGATTCCTCTTCCTGGGCTACGCAGTCTGCAAGGGCCGGACGAAGTTTCTGGATGTGGAACTGCTCTTCCATGTGGCGGGGGTGTGGAACTGGGTCGAGGATTACACCTGGTACCTCCATGCCTGTGCGGTCCTGTGGTCGGGCGCGGTGGCGGTTGCGCTGCCCCAGGCAGGCCCGGTCGGCTGGATATGGCTTGCGGCGATGTCCGGACTTTATTATGTGGAGTACCGCAGGGTCTACACCCGCAGCACAATGTTCCTCACACGTGACAAGGAGAACATCATCCGCAAGGTGCAGAGGGGTTCAGCATTCAAGCCTCCTGTCCAGTTCGTGGACTCTGCAAGCCGTTCGGCCGTGCTGTTCAACGAAGTGGTCAGCATCATGGAAAACCGCAAGCCATGGCTGCAGGACGACTTCGGCATCGATGACCTGGCGCGGATGACAAGCACAAACCGCATGTATCTGTCCAAGGCTATCAACTTCCACTCCGGGCGCAATTTCAATCAGCTGGTCAACTATTACAGGGTGCGCTATGCCCGGGACCTCATGAACAAGGACTCGCACCTCAAGATGAACGAGCTCTCCAAGATGTGCGGCTTCCATACGGTGGTGTCCTTCAACATGGCGTTCAAGCTCAACGAGCGCATGACGCCCACCCAGTACGCCCAGTCGCTCAAGACGGTCAACCCGCAGTAGGGGGGTCAGTCCTGGCCGAACGCGGGCCAGCTTGCGGGAAGCGGGGCTTCGACGGTCATGGTCTCGTGCCGTACGGGGTGTTCGAAACTGATGCTGCGTGCATGGAGGCAGATGCCGCCGTCGGGGTTGGACCTGGGGGCGCCGTATTTGAGGTCGCCCTTGATGGGGCAGCCTATGTTGCCAAGCTGGCAGCGTATCTGGTGATGGCGGCCCGTGAGGAGTTCGACTTCGACGAGGTGGTAATTGGTGAGCGGCTCCAGCCACCTGTAGCGCAGGCGGGCGAGCTTGGCTCCGGGGCGGTCGGTGGTCACGTAAGATTTGTTCTTGGCTTCGTTCTTGATGAGCCAGTCCTCCAGCAGCCCCTCTTCCGGGGACGGCTTGCTGCAGCACAGGGCCCAGTATGTCTTGTGGGCGCCCCCGTCGCGGAAAATGACGCCCAGACGGCCCAGGGCCTTGCTGGTCTTGGCGAGAATGCAGACGCCGCTGACGGGGCGGTCGAGACGGTGGGGGATTCCCAGGAAGACCTGGCCGGGCTTGTTGTCGCGCCGGGCGATGAAGGCCTTGTAGGCATCGGCGATGCATTCGTCGCCGGTCTTGTCACCTTGTATGATTTCGCCGCTCTTCTTGTTGATTATCAGAAGGTGGTTGTCTTCGTAGAGGATGCGGCCGGACAGGTCGGCGTATTCTTCTGGAGTGAGCTCCCGGTATATCATGGCGCAAATATAATGACAAATTGTCACAATTCCGCCGGTGGCAAAGGATTTGATGTCTGCATACCGCGGACCGCGGAAGGTCCGGAAACAGTAATAAAAATAGTAAAACAAAGAATATGGGAAAAATCATCGGAATCGACCTCGGCACCACCAATTCGTGTGTCGCAGTCATGGAAGGCAACCAGCCTACCGTAATCATCAATGACGAAGGAGCGCGCACCACTCCTTCGGTAGTGGCCTTCACAGGCAATGGCGAGCGCAAGGTGGGATCTCCCGCAAAGCGCCAGGCCATCACCAATCCTAACAACACCGTCTTCTCCATCAAGCGCTTCATGGGCGAGACCTACGACCAGGTGGGCACCGAAGTGGCCCGCGTCCCCTACAAGGTCCAGCGCGGCGACAACAACACCCCCCGCGTCGACATCGACGGCCGTCTGTACAGCCCTCAGGAAATATCGGCCATCATTCTCCAGAAGATGAAGAAAACCGCAGAGGACTACCTCCGCCAGCCCGTCACCGAGGCTGTCATCACCGTCCCTGCATACTTCTCCGACAGCCAGCGCCAGGCCACCAAAGAGGCCGGCAAGATAGCGGGCCTCGACGTCAAGCGCATCATCAACGAGCCCACGGCGGCAGCCCTTGCCTACGGTCTGGACAAGAAGAACAAGAACATGAAAGTTGCAGTCTACGACCTCGGCGGCGGCACCTTCGACATCTCCATCCTCGAGCTCGGCGACGGCGTATTCGAGGTGCGCTCCACCAACGGTGACACCCACCTGGGCGGCGACGACTTCGACCAGGCCATCATCGACTGGCTCGCCGGCGAGTTCGCTTCCGAGAACGGCGGCCTCGACCTCAAGCGCGACCCCATGGCCCTCCAGAGGCTCAAGGAAGCTGCCGAAAAGGCCAAGATCGAACTCTCCAACGCCATGAGCGCAGAAATCAACCTGCCTTACATCACCGCTGTCGACGGCATGCCCAAGCACCTCGTCAAGACCCTCAGCAGGGCCAAGTTCGAGGCCCTCTGCGACGACCTCTTCCGCCGCAGCATCGAGCCCTGCCGCAAAGCCCTTGCAGACGCGAAGCTCAGCGCCTCCCAGATCGACGAGGTCCTGCTCGTAGGCGGCTCGACCCGTATCCCCAAGGTGCAGCAGATGGTGAAGGATTTCTTCGGCAAGGAGCCCAACAAGAGCGTCAACCCCGACGAAGTCGTAGCTATCGGCGCTGCCATCCAGGGCGGTGTCCTCACCGGCGACGTCAAGGACGTCCTTCTGCTCGACGTCACTCCTCTGAGCCTCGGCATCGAGACCCTCGGCGGCGTCATGACCAAGCTCATCGAGTCCAACACCACCATCCCCGCCAAGAAGAGCCAGGTTTTCAGCACCGCTGCCGACAACCAGCCCAGCGTCGAAATCCGCGTCCTCCAGGGCGAGCGCCCCATGGCCAAGGACAACAAGCAGATCGGCGTCTTCCATCTGGACGGCATAGCTCCTGCACCCCGCGGCATACCCCAGATTGAAGTGTCCTTCGACATCGACGCCAACGGCATCTTGAGCGTATCTGCCCGCGACAAGGCCACCGGCAAGGAACAGAGCATACGCATCGAGGCCAGCAGCGGCCTGAGCGACGCCGAAATCCAGCGCATGCGCGACGAGGCCAAGGCCAACGAAGAGGCCGACCGCGCCGAGAAGGAACGCGCCGACAAGGTCAACAATGCCGACGCCATGGTCTTCCAGACCGAGCGCAACCTCAAGGAATACGGCGACAAGATTCCCGCCGACAAGCGCTCCGCCATCGAGAACGCCTGCAGCGAGCTCAAGAAGGCTGTCGAGGCCAAGGACCTCAGCGCAATCGAGCGCTGGAACGGCGAGCTCGAGACCGCCTGGCACGCTGCCTCCGAGGACATGGCCAAGGCCGCACAGGGCGGCCCTCAGGGCCCTCAGGGCGGAGCCGGTTTCAATCCCGGCGACGGCGGCTTCAATCCCGGCGGCGGCACGCAGGGAGGCCCGCAGGGCGGTCCCGGCCCCGACTACGGGAACGGTACCCCCGACGAACAATAAAAAAGAGCGGCTCAGCCGCTCTTTTTTATTGTTCGTCGACGAACTACCAACCCCCTGCACCCCCAGGGGCCTGAGGGGAGAGCCCCTCAGACACCCCCGCCAGGCAGCTTCAGCCGCTCTTTTTTATTGTTCGTGAACGAACCACCTGTCTACATCATCCAAATGCTCATGTCTTCTCCGTTCGCCAGCCCTTCGCGGATGCGGGTGGAGGAGATGTCGACGATTGGGGCGTCGATGACTTCGATGCGGTACAGCTGGTCGATGTCCTCGAAGCCTACGGTGCCCGGGAGGTCGTGGTAAGACGTGGAGTCGAGGGCGTAAGGGGAGGGGAGGACCAGCATCTTTTCGTACAGGAAGGACTGTATGCGGTCGATGTCGTAGCCGGTGCGGGGATAGACGGCGACGCCGTATTCGGTAAGGATGCGGGTGGAGTCGCGCCAATTGAGCAGCCCTTCGAGGTTGTCGGCCCCGATGACAAGGGTGAATTCGTTTTCGGGCTCGCGGCGGTGCAGGGCGTCGAGCGTGCGTATCGTGTAGTGGGGCGGATCCATCGAAAGCTCGATGTTGTCGACCCAGACGTGCAGCTCGGGGTGGCGGCGCACGGCGGCGATGGCGTCACGGTAGCGGCGCTCGGCCGAAAGGGCCTTGGCGGGCTCCTTGAAGGGGTTCTGGGGCGATATGACCAGATACACCCAGTCGAAGGCCTTCTCCCGGGTGAGGTATTCCATTATGGCCTGGTGCCCGATGTGGAGGGGGTCGAAGGATCCCGGGTAGACAGCTATTCGCATGGTTCGTCGGAGGGGACGGCCTCATCGGCACAGGGGGCGGGGGAGAGGAAGGCGTCGACTATGGCCTCGGCCTCGGCAAAAGTGTCCTGCAGCTTGTCGTTGACGATTTCGCGGTCGAATTTGCCGGTGGCGAATTCCAGCTCCCATCCTGCCTTGGCAAGGCGCTCGGCGATGGCCTCTTCCGTGTCGGTGCCGCGGCCCCGGAGCCGCTGTTCGAGGACCTCCATCGACGGGGGGACGATAAGGACGGACAGGGCTGCGTCGCCGAAGTATTTCTTGAGGCTCACGCCGCCCTTGACGTCGACGTCGAAGACTATGACATGGCCGTTGCTCCATATGCGGTCGACCTCGCTCTTGAGGGTGCCGTAAAAGCGGTCCTGGTATACCTCTTCGTATTCGACGAAGGCGTCCCGGGCTATGAGCTCGCGGAACCGGGGAGCATCGATGAAGTAATATTCCACGCCGTCCTGCTCGCTGCCGCGAGGGGGGCGTGAAGTTGCGCTGACGGAGAATTCGAACTGGGGATACAGGCCGAGAAGGTGACCGACCACGGTGCTCTTGCCTGCGCCCGATGGGGCTGAGAAGATGATGACCTTGCCTTTCATTATTAGTAGTGATTTCACGGCTAATATAGCAAATCTTTCCAAAAGAATTACTATATTTGCATGATTTGATGGAAAGTTAGTTACAACACATTAGAATATGAAAGTTTCCTTTAAAGATCTCGGCCTTGTAAACACCCGCGAGATGTTCGCCAAGGCAGTCAAAGGCGGTTACGCCATT
>FLNY01002330.1_pt1 | contig 55637 bp, 41 predicted proteins | sample 1140381 | NCBI WGS metagenome assembly FLNY01 (sample SAMEA3878172, study PRJEB12797) | bioreactor metagenome | biome: Moose rumen | place: Sweden | collected 2011-10
GGCTCATGCTCACGGGAGAAGAACAGGAAAACGTAACCGTATTGTCGGAATAACTCGGGCATATGACTTACTTTTTGCAAAAATAGGTAACAAAAATGAAACCCGCAAGGATTTAGGCCAAATTATCACCTGTTTGACGAAACACGGAACTTTGACGATGACTTTTCGCGGCTCAGAGGGGTTTTTCAGTGCCCTCGGTCGCGTGGACCTCCACCGCCACAGTTCGCCGGAAGTCGGTTGCCGGGACGCCAGTTCCACGGATTTGGAAAAGTCCGGGAAGGGGCAGTTGCCGGGACGCCAGCTCCACGGATGGGGAATTGCCAATACAAGGCGGAGATTCAGACTGATTGAAATCCAAGAATTATTTGTTATCTTTGCAGCGAATTAATTCACAAAACTTATGAACTTAAGAGAAATCAAGAAGGACATCACCTATATTCTCGGTGCCTTCATCGAAGATTGCGCTACCGCCGTCCAGAATCCCAAGGTAAATGAAAAAACCGTTTCCGACCTCATGAATGAGGCCCTTGACCTCTACGACGAGCTCCGCGAGAAAATCATGGTCAAGAACGTGGAAGGTTCCAAGAAGAGCTATTTCAACGCTCTCCGCAAGGAAATCCTGGAGCGCACGGATGCCCTCTACACCAAGCTGAGCGAAGCCGTCACCAAGCAGGACGGCGAAGCCGCCGGGGAACCCGCCCCCGTCAAGAAGGCAGCCCCCAAGAAGTTAGGCACCGCGGCAGTCGGAAAGCCCGCGGAAGAAAAGCCCGCCGCTGAGAAGCCCGCCCCGAAGAAGGCTCCCGCAAAGAAGGCCGAAAAGCCCGAGGAAGAGAAGCCCGCCGCTGAGAAGCCCGCCCCGAAGAAGGCTCCCGCAAAGAAAGCCCCTGCAAAGAAGGCCGAGGAAGGCGCTGAAGAAAAGCCCGCTCCCAAGAAGGCTCCCGCAAAGAAAGCCCCCGCAAAGAAGGCTGAAGAACCCAAGGCAGAATAAACCTGCTCAAACACAATAGTTTACGGGGCGTCCCACGACGTCCCGTTTTTTGTAAAACCATTCCATTTTTGCTCCCGTGAAGACTTCTGCAGCCATAACCCTCTTGCTGACACTTGCCGCCCTGCAGCTCAGCGCGAAGCCCACCACTCCCAAGACAGCCACCCAGAAGGCCGTGCAGGAGGCCGACGCGAACGGCCCCCTGTCCCAGAGCATCTGGGGAATATGCGCCGTGAACGTCAAGGGGGACACCCTGGCCTGGCTCAACGCCACCCGCCGCATGGTTCCCGCTTCGAACATGAAGCTCATCACCACCGGCGGCGCCCTGCTGACCTTCGGCGGAGACTACACCTTCAAGACACGTTTCGCCACCGACGGGGAGCTGCGCGACTCCGTGCTCGCCGGCAATCTGTACATCGTGGGCGGAGGAGACCCGATGATAGGCAACCTGTTCTCGTATCTGCCGTCGCCCGAGGTAACTTTCAGGTCGTGGTACAAAGTGCTCACGGGCAACGGGATAAAGCACATAACCGGGGATATAGTGGGTGACGGCAGCTACTTCGACGCGGAGCAGCGCCAAAGCGACTGGAGCGTGGAGGACGTGGCCACCCGCGACGGCGTGGTGCCCAGCGGCCTCACCTGGCGGGGAAAGATGAAGGACACCATTCCCGACGGCCCCTACCCCGCAGCACTGCATTTCCTGGAATGGCTGCAGGCCGACTCGCTGCTCACCGTGGAAGGCGTCGCCCGCGAAGGCACGGCCGACAGCCTCGTATTTCTTGGAGAGGTGAAATCAAGGCCGCTCAAGAGCCTGGTCCGCACGGCCAACTGCCAGTCCGACAATTTCATAGCTGAAACCCTGGCCAAGAGCATAGGGCTGCGCCATGCCGGCGACGACGAATATTCGGTGATTCCGGCGGCCATGCGCAAGTCGCTCTCACCCATAGGGCTCTCGGCCGCCAGCGGCAGGATGCGCTTCGCCGACGGTTCGGGGCTTTCCCGCAAGAACTACATAAGTCCTTCTTTCATGGTAAGATACCTGCTCGCCATGACGGGCAGCAAGGTCTACCGCGACTTCTTTGGTTCCCTGCCCCGCGCCGGCGAAAAGAACACCACCCTTTCGAACCGCCTGCCCAAGGCCGACGCGGCCCTTAAAAACCGCATCCACATGAAGAGCGGCAGCATGAACGGTGTCAACTGCCTGAGCGGCTACATCGTCTCCGGCGACGACGACCCTTCCAAGACCATCGCTTTCAGCATCCTCTCGAACAACTCGGTCGACCCGGCAAGGACGGTCTACGCGCAGATAGACGCCATCCTCGAGATACTGGCGGGCGAGAACAAGTGACGCGGCGCGGGCAATTCCGCCCGCAGGGAAGTCTAATCGAGCTCGATGTGAACGTCCGTGGCGGGCGTGCGGCAGCTGACCGTGCGCGTCTCGCCGGGCAGAAGGGCGAAGAAGTTGTCGCTCCAGAATGCCGGCACCACCAGGGCTCCGCCTGAATCCTTCGCCTTGAGAATGTTCATCGGGGCTATGACGGAAGACTCGTTGGTGAGCGTGACGCTGTAGCTGCCGGTGCTCTTCCGCACCTCCATCTGCACGTCGGCCTTTTCGCCGCCGAAGACGAAGGAAAGGTCGCCGTAGCGCTTTATCGGAGTGACATACCAGTTGGTCTCATCCCAGGCATAGACATTCTCAGAGGCCGCAAGGCAGTAGAAATTGTCGGCCACGGGGGTGCCGTCGGGCAAGCTGAGCGTGAGCGAGACGAAATGCTGACGGCCATCATGGCGGCGCAGGTCGAAGACGGGCGCGACCGTGCGGTAGCCGACGCTCACGCTTCGGCTTTCCTCTCCCAAAGGCTTCGACGCGGCGTCGAACACCTGCACCCTCGCAACAAGTTCCGCCGGGTCGGGACTCTCGCTCACGACATATACTTTCCTGTCGGCATGATTGAATATCAGCTGCACGGGCGCGCAGGCCTTTTTGGTGCCGTAGTACCCGGCGGTGGGAACGCCGTAGGAGTCGTAGAGCTGCCAGTAGAGCGACGGCCAGGCCGAGTTGAGCATCCACTGCACGATGCCGGTGGTGTGCGGTATCCGCACCCTGAAGGCTTCGAACATGGCGCGGGTGCCGTCGTAGTCGACGGCGTGGGCCCGGCGCACAAAGTCTTCGAAGGTGCTTGCGGCACCGTACTGGCCTTCAATGACTTCCGCAAGCATCCTCGGGGTGTTCATGTCGGTGGTGGAGGCAGTGCAGTGATAGTCCCAGGCGGCCGAAAGCGGCCAGAGTTCATCTTCGGGAATCATCCTGCGGAGCGACTCCTCCTGCGGGAGGTTGGCCCCGATGCCGGTCTCGGTGTTGAAGCCGAAGGCGCCTCCGTTATGCGTGTCGCGGTACCAGTAATCGGGTGCCACATATTCGTAGGGGCCGGCCATCTTGCTCCCCGACAGGCCGCTGACCGTGCTGGTGAGCGACTTTGCCGAGCAGATGTAGGGACGGTATTCCTGGGCGGAGTAAATCTGCATGTAGCGCTCCTCGAGGCGGGGGTTGGGGATGCGGTCGCTGCCCGTCATCCAGCCGATCAGGGCCGGATGGTTGTGCAGGCGCACCACCTGGTCGCGGAAGTAGGCCACCGCGAGGTCTTCGGATGCGGGATTGTTGATGCAGCCGTAGCCGGGAGTCTCGGGAAGGCCGCAGTAGGACTCCCACTCCCACTGGCAGCTCCAGCCTACGAGGGCCAGCACGCCGAGGCTGTCGCAGAGGTCGTAGACGGTGTCGTCCTTGCCCCAGATGTTCTCGAAGCGGATGCAGTTGAGATTCATGTCCATGACATAGGCCACCTGGCGGGCGAGATCCCCGGGGGTGTCGCGCATGAAGATGTCGTCGGTCCAGCCGCCGCCACGCAGGAGGATGTCCCTGCCGTTGAGGGTGAACTGCCGCCAGCCTTCCGGGGTGAGACGGCTGGTGATGCTGCGCACGCCGAAATCCGTTTCGCGGCGGTCGGAAAGGGTTCCGTCGAGCTCTACGTCCGCCACGATGCGGTACATCTCGGGGCTGCCGAGGTCGTATGTCCACCACACGCGGGGATTGTCAAGATGGAGGATTGGGGCTTGCACCGGCGTAAGGGTAAGGGTTGAAGTGCCTCCGGCTTCAAGACTGAACGGGAGGGAGCACCGGCCCGAGCCCTGCAGGTCGAGGGAAAGAGTGCCTTCGGCGGGCTGCGAGCTGCGGTTGCGCAGCGTCACGCGGACTTCCAGGTCGGCCTCGGCAAGCGTTTCGGTGTTCAGCCGGGGGATCACGAACACGTCCTCGACGGTAACGTCGCCGCTCGCGCGCAGACGCACCGGCCGGACAATGCCCATGCTCTCGTCGAGCGGGCGGGGATTCCAGTCGACGTATCCGTGGTTGAGGTCGCCCTCCCGGGCGCGGCGCACCCGTACCTCAAGGGAGTTGTTCCGCCTCAGAAGGGAAGTGACGTCGTACTCTCTCTTGAGAAATACTCCGAACGTGGTGTCGGAGGAGGCTATCCGGCTGCCGTTCAGGAAGATATCGGCATAATAGCCGATCCCGTCGAACACCAGGGAGTAGCGGCGCCCCTTCGAAGGGGAAGCCTTGAAGCCGGTCTTCCAGATCCAGGTGTCGTCGAAGATGGAACGGTCGGCGGAGGCGTAATTCCTGCCTTCGAACAGGGAGTCGCCGTAGTATCCGGCGGCCTCGAGTGCGCCCGCGACGGTCGAGGGGACGGTTGCCTTGCAGCTTTCGGCTCCGCCGCTACGGGAGAGCCGCCAGCCTTCGGAAAGGAGAATCTCCCCTTCATGCGAAGGCCCCGCATGGGTGCTGCAGCCGCACAGTGCCGCAGCCAGTAAAATGGTGACAGTCAGCGATTTTTTCATGCTACAACCTAACTTGAATCTTGATTCCTATGTTGCGGCCGGGGTTGAACACTCCGGCATATTTGAGGCGGCTGAGGTGGCTCTGGTACACGGTGTCGAAGATGTTGTCGGCAAAGAGCATAACGGTGAGGGCGTCCCGGCCGGCGATGCGCACGTCGGCTCCGGCGGAAAGGCCGAAGAGCACATAGCCCGGAGTGGGGGTTTCGGTGCCGCCCGTGAGGTGGATGCGGTTCTGCGGGGCAACGGCCTCCATGTGTGCGGCCAAATAGCTGTTGGTAAGCACTTTACCATCGCGCACCAAGTCGTATTTCAGGGTGGACACCACCCGCGGCGCCGGGGTGAAGGGCAGGCAGTCGTCCCTGTCGGTGAGGGTGAGGCGCGCGTACACCAGCGAGAGGGCGTTCTCGAAATGCAGCCGTTCCACCGGATGGATGTCGAGACTGAACTCTCCGCCCCAGAGGAAAGCGTTCCCCTGGGTGTAGCCGAACACGGGGAAGGGGTCTTCGAAGGCCTGGCTCATGCGCTCGAGGAAGATGTAGTTGTTCACCAGGTTCGCGAAGAGGGCGGTCTCGACCGAAACCACAGGGGACGAGTAGTCCCAGCCCAGGTCGGCCTGCCAGCTGCTCTCGCTGCGGAGATCGTGGTTGCCCACTTCGTAACGGAGCGTGCCCTCGTGCTCGCCGTTGGAACCGAGTTCACTGATGCTGGGGGCGCGGTAGCCCCTCGAGAGGTTGAGCCTCAGGTCGGAACGGGGCCCGAGGTGCCGGATGGCCCCGATGCTGCCGGTAATGCCGCCAAAGCTCCTCGTGAAATCGTCGAAACGTCCTTCCAGCGGCTTGCTGTGAAGGCTGCGGACATCCCCCCGGACGCCGCCGCTGACGTGCCATTCGCCTATCTCGCGGCAGGCGGTGGCAAAGAGGCCGGCGTCGGCAAGGGAGTAGTCGGGAATGAGGAACTCGTCGCCGGCGTTCTCCGACCGCTGGAACATACCCGCAACGCCGCCGACCAGCTTCCAGCCGGACACGACCGTACGCTTGTACTGCAGGTTCCAGTTGACGGTGTGGAGCTGCAGGTCGAGGCCGGGCTCGGAAGCGCTCTCCTCGAACTCCCGGCGGCTGTTGCGCTGATAGCCCACGGTGGCCTTTACGGAGCCCTTGCCCGCAATGAAGAAGTTGTCGAGCACGGCCTTGAAGTGGTTCACCCGCTGGAAGGGCAGCTCGGGAGCATAGCCGTTCGCCGGGCCTTCGAGCAGGCCGGTCTCAGGGTCGCGCTCCCCTTCCGCTATTCCCGGAACGAGCTGGAACAGACTCACTTTCAGATGCGACCAGCCCCAGCTGCGGTTGATTCCGAGCATGCCGGAAGCCGCCTTCTCGGCGAAACGGGTGCCTGGCACGAAGCCGTCTGAGGCGTTGCGGTAGTCGTGAGCCATGCGCTGGCTCCAGCGCACGTCCCACACCATCCCGCCGTTGTTGCCCGCGGCATCGCCGGTGTAGCCGAAAAGGCCCGCGTTCGACTGGTATTCCGCCCCCGCCTTCACGCTGACGGTCCCGCGCGGGAGCACCGGATAGTCGTTCAGCACTATGACTCCCGCCATGGCGTCGGAACCGTACACGAGGCTCGCCGGCCCCTTGAGGACCTCAACGCTGCCGACCGACTGCGGGTCCACCTCGACGCCGTGCTCGTCGCCCCACTGCTGGCCTTCCTGGCGGACGCCGTCGTGCACCACCAGCACCCGGTTGTAGCCGAGGCCGCGGATTACGGGCTTGGAGATGCCTCCGCCGGTGGTTATCTGGGAAATACCGGGTTTGCGGGCCAGGGCGTCCACGATGTTGGAAGACGCTGATTCCTGCAACTCCCTGGCCGATACGATGGCTACGGGAGACGGGGAATCGCGGCGCACTTCACTGCCGGTGATGCCGGTGACGACCGCCTCGGCGATGGACGCGTTGGTTTCGGCAAGGGCGAAATCCCTGCGGGCGGTAAGCCGCAGGTCGATGTCTTCGATTATGGTCTGGTGCCCGAGCAGACTCACCTGCACGGTGGTGACGATGGCGGGAAGGCCCGTCACCAGATAGTTGCCTTCGGAGTCGGTCATCGCCCCCTGACGGAGATCGGGGAATATCACGTAAACCCCGGCGAGGGGCTCGCCGGAAGCCTTGTCGGTCACTTTCCCGGAAAGGGTTCTGACATCCTTGCCCGCCGAGAGCGCAGGCAGTTGCACCGAGAGCAGCAACGAGAGCAGCAACGGCAGCGCCGCAGAGCTCAGCATTGACGACGTCCTGAACTTTTTCATGGCGGCACAAAAATAACCAATTATCCTGAATACTCGCGCGAAAAGCAGTTGTACCGGGAGTCTGCATTTTGCGGGACCCCTGCCGACGTTAGTCTGCCATCGGTGTGGACCCTTATCCTCAAAAAGGGCTTAAAATGCTGATAATCTGCTTATTAAGTGGACCTCTACCGACACCACGCTAGCGGGAATCTCACATTGGAGGCCATCGTCTGTCAGAGCGGAACGATGCGGATGATTCCTAATCGTAGCAGATGTCTGATATTTGTCGAAAAAATTCGTAGATTTGAAAAAATTTTGAACATGAAACGGATTGCAGTCATTCTCATCCTGTCGCTCTCTGCCGCTGCTGCCATGGCGCAGCCCCTCCAGAGGAGCCAGATAATCACCGACAGCATTTCCAGCGCCCTGCTGGGCGAGGAAGTCAAAGTAAACGTTTATCTGCCGCAGGGCTTCGACGCTTCGGCCGGCAGGCTCTACCCTGCAGTGTACCTGCTGCACGGCCTTTCCGACACCTATGAAGCCTGGAAGGACAAAGGGCACATGCAGGAAGTGGTGGACGAGCTCATCGCTTCCGGGGCGATTTCGAAGATGGTCATCTTCATGCCCAATGCGGGCGGCCCCGACGTCCACAACCAGTGGAACGGGTATTTCAACATGCCGGGCAGGCCTTACGAGGATTTCTTCTTCGGGGAGCTGGTTCCCGCCCTTGAAGGCCGCTACTGCATAAAAGCCGACAAGCAGCACCGTGCCATAATGGGCCTTTCCATGGGCGGAGGCGGCTCCACCGTCTACTGTCAGAGGCATCCCGACATGTTCTCGAGCTGCTACGCCATGAGCCCGTGGCTCGACCAGGGCGAACCCGCCGCGGACACGCCGAAAGACAAGCTTTACATGGTCAGCAAGGCCGTGCATGACCATTCCGCCAACACATTTGTGGAGAACGCAGGCGAGCAGGACGTAGCGGCGCTCAGGACTGTGAAGTGGTACTTCGACTGCGGCGACGATGACTTCCTGCTTGACCTCTCGACGGACATCTATCGGAAGATGCGCATGAAGGGCATCCCGGCCGAGCTCCGCATCCGCGACGGCTGGCACTGCTGGGAGTACTGGCACCAGGCCCTGCGCACCGCCCTGCAGTTCGCCACCTGGAACTTCGGCGACCCCGAAAACCGGTAATTCCACCTTGCGGTGGCCATCTACCTGTCGAATGGATCGCCGGAGGGATCGCGGCTGATTATCCAGCGCAGCGCGTTCACGAACAGCAGGTTCTGCTCGCCGTCCTTGTAGCACTGGTCGCCGTGTCCCATGTTCAGGTATATCATCCTGTACTTAGTATTGGTCCACACCACAGGCCAATCGCCGCCGTATACTATGTCCTTGAGGCCGAAGGGATAATTCTTGGGCGAAAGGGACATGAGCACCTTGATGTCGGGATTGGAACGGGGTTCAGGAGACCACTGGTAGAACTCGCTCGCAGGAAGCACGAACTCTCCGGGGAGATTCTTCGTAACCGGGTGAGAAGAGTCGTCGACACAGGCCAGAGCAGGCTGGGGAGGCCAGTTGTTGCACTTGAATACCCCGCCGCCGAGGAACTCGAGATACCACGGCCATTTGGTCCTGACGTCGTTGTAACCAGATGCGTGGAAGCCCACCCATCCGCCGCCGTTCTCCATGTATTTCTCGAACAGCGCGCGGCCTTCAGGGTCGGAAGGCTGGGCGTTGAGAGCCACTATGACGGTGTATTCCTTCAGTTGGTCGTAGGTATAGGCCGAAAGGGTCGTGGTGGTGTCAAGCTCGAAGCCGTCGCCCACGTTGAGGGCGGTGAAGAAATCGAGCGACATCTTGTCGAACTGCACATGGGCCTCCTCGGCGAAGGGGTCCCAGTAAAGGAGGGCCTTGAAACGTTTTTCCTTGGCGTAGTTGGCTTCGCGAGTATCGTTTCCGACGGTGCGATTGGTGTTGCAGGCCGCAAAGAGAAGCAGGGGCAGCAGCAGAATTGCGTATTTTTTCATATCGGGGCAAGTGTATTTGATTCAATCATTTGACAACCATTCGATGGTATCCAGAAGGATATTGAGGAAGGTCTCGTTCTGCATGAGGACGGGACTGTGTCCGAACTGGAAGTAGATGTTCTTAGCCTTCACGGAAGTGTTGGTCCACACTACCGGATGATCCCCCATCCGGATGCGGGAGGCCGGAGAATAGGAGTCTTCGTCCACAGACGCGATGACGTGGATGTAAGGTGCGGCTCTGGGGCTCTTGTCGTAGGTGTACCACTCGTCCTCGTCGACGATAAAGGAGGAGCCGGCCCTGCTCATCGCGGGATGTGACGCATCCTCGACATTCACCGTACCGCTGCAGGTCCCGGCAATGTAATTGTCGAAGCGTATTCCGCCCATGAAATCGGAGAACCAGTCCCACATGGGGAAACCGTCGAATTCTCCGAGCAGGGTGGCGTGATGAAAGCCCGCATAGCCTCCCCTGCCTTCCCGGATATAATCCATGAAGGCGTTCTGCGCCTCCTCGGGCCAGGGATACGGGGGGCAGTCGAGCTGGAGAATCACGTCGTAATCGTTCAGGAACCCGGAGGATACGTTGCGGGTGTTGCGGATATCGGTCACCGCGAAGCCGTGGCTTGCCGACACGGAATCGAGCCAGGGCACCAGCACGTCGGTGAGGGGCTTGTGCCAGCCGACGTTTTCGTAGAGCACCAGCACGTTCTTCAGGCTGCGGGCGACCCGGAGTTTTTCAGAGCACACTTCAGCCATGGCATGGTCCTCCTGTTCGCAGTTCCACTCCCAGTACATGCCGCCGCGGAGGTTGTGCCTTATTATGTAATCGCACCTTTCCGCCGTGCCGTCCACGTCCTTGCCCTCATGAAAGGGCATGCCGAGGACGAGCTTGCCCGGGGGAACGCCGGCAGCCACGTGCGCCGCCACCGCTTCCTGATAGGTGTATTCGTTTCCCATGTCGTAGGCCATCACGTTCACGTAATCGACATAGGGAAGGACCGCCTTGAGGTCTATGTATCGGGCGGAGCAGACCGTGGCAATGGTAAGCATCTTCTTGTCTCCCAGCGTTTTGCGCAGGCATTCCATGAGCAGGGTGAAGTTTTCGGTATCTTCGGGAGATGCCGATATGCCGGCGGCGTCGCTGGTAGGATATTCCCAGTCGATATCGATGCCGGCGAGGCGGAAGCGCCTCACCACCCTGCGGCAGGCCTTGGCGAAGGAGAGGCGGTTCCCGGGTGTGGCGGCCATCTCGCTGAAGCGGCCGCTTCCCCATCCCCCTATCGACAGCAGGACCTTTGGAGCGCGGCGTCCTCTTCCCAGCCGGGCCACTTTGCGAAGTTCCCGTTTATCAGGGATATAAACCCCGTCGAAGGTTTCATTCACATGGGCGAATGCGAAATTGACATGGGTGACGAGTCCGGGATCAGGGATGCCTCTCTCAGAACGGAACACGTAGGCGCCTATCACCATGTCCGTATTATCATCGCCGCGATTCGCCGCAAAGGCGGGAGTTCCCGCAAACAGCAACACGGCCGCGAGCAAAAATGGCAAGATATTCTTCATGGCTATGTTTTTAATCCACTTGGGCCGAAGCCCAAGTGGATACCAAAATAATACCAACTAAACTAACCAAAAAATTATATCATGAAATATTATTATCGGTCCGAATCAGAAATTGCCCTTTCCGGTATCCCACCACAAGCGGGTGTTGCCTGTGTCGGCGCCTCCGAGCTTCTGCTTGGCTTCGTCGAGCTGTCCGGTCCATTCGAGCGACTCGGGGAAGGTCATGCGCTTTACGTTTTCGTCGTTCTTGAACACGCCCTGGCTTTCGTTGACCATGACGGGGAAAAGAACCGGATAACCGGTCCTGCGCTGCTCCGACCAGGCCTCCATTCCTTCGGGATAACAGGCTATCCACTTCTGGGTAATGATCTTCTGGAGCTTGACCTCGTTGCTTGCAGATTCATCCCATTTCGGGGAAACTTTGTTCATGTAGGGAGAATCGGCGGGAATGTTGTTGGCGGGATTCTTCACGTCAATGTACGCCGCGGGCATGTTGTCGCTCTGCAGATAGGCGCCGGAATCGCCTGCACCCCACTGGTCGAACGAGGTCTGGACGCCCCTTTCATAGAGGTCTTTGGCGCTGCCGCCCATGCCGCTCCAACCGCGGAGGGCGCCTTCGGCACGGAGGAACCAGACTTCGGCGCTGCTCATGATGAGACCGGCTGCGTCACTCCCGAAGTTCGGGGCGGAATGGCCTGCGTAAGTGTCCTTGACGGCCATTTCGATGCCCATCCTGATGCCCTTGTAGGTATAACCGGCATCCTTCGCGTCAGCGTCGGAACAGGGCTTGAAGAACTTGCTTACGCGGGGGTCGTTGTATCCGAGGAGGATGCTCTCCATCTCGGCGTTCATGCAGCAGTCGTTCCAGTCGGTTCCGAGAGTGGAGAGGGGATGCACCCATCCTTTGCCGGATACCGACACGGTTCCGCTCTCAAGCACGCCGTCGGCGACGGCCGCCTCGGCTTTCTGACGGGCGAGCGAAGGATTGACCTTCACGATGCGCATGGCGGCGCGAAGCTGGACCGAATTGGCAAACTGGATCCATTTCTGGAAGTCGCCGCCCAGCAACAGGTCGAAGGGCTCGAAGGGCTTTGCATCGGGATATTCCTGGATGAAAGCCTTGAGCGCGGTCTTGGCCGACTCGAGTTCTTCGAACGCATGATTGTAGGCCTCTTCCTGAGTGTCGAACGATGCTCCGACGGAACTGGATCCGTACTTGCTGTAGACGATGGGGCCGTAGGAATCGGATACGCGAATCATAGCGACGGCCCTCATGATCTGGGCTACAGCATAGAAGTGGGGATAATCTTCCTGACGGCTCTGGATGCTCGTGAAAATCGGGCTCATGACGTCACGGTAAGTAAGGTCCCACATGCCGCCTACCCAAGACCTTATAAGGAACAGGGTGGACGGATTTATATTGTTCTGGAAGGGGGTTGGCGCCTGCATGTAGCCGCACCAGGTATCGGCCGTCAGGTTCTGCGCGGTCTGCATTTCCCAGGCCCAGAGGCAGGTGTTGTTGTAGATGCCCTGCTCGATGGTGGGGAAATATGCACCCACGTCGTTGAAGTCGGCTGAAAGCAGTTCGTTGGTGACACCGTACGGGTCGGTGTTGTATTCCTCCCACTTGTTGCAGCCCTGGAATATCGCAGCCGCCATGGCCGCAACAGCTAACGCTGAAAATATCTTGTTTTTCATATTTTATCTGGATTAGAAGCCCAACTTGACATTGAACCCGAATGAACGGGTGCCGGGAACGCCGTAGTAGTCGACGCCCTGGACTCCGGAACCGGCAGACATGCTGGCGTCGGTGTCGTAAGGAGCGGCGCAGTAGAAGATGAGGAGGTTGCGTCCTACAAGCGAGAGAGACGCGCTCTTGAGGAATCTGGAATTCTCGAATATCTTCTTGGGCAGATTGTACCCGAGAGTGACTTCGCGCAGACGGATGTTGGTGGCGTCGTACACGTAGTATTCGGAGATACCGTCGTGTCCGCCTACCCTGCGGTAGAACGCGTTCACGTCGCTTACATGAGTGCCTTCGAGATCCACATATCCGAGATCCCTGGCGGCCGCGGTGGCCTCCGTGACACCGTTGATGTCGAGCATGGCCTGGGTGAGCGACAGGGCGTCGCCGCCGAAGCGGCAGTCGACAAGGAAGCCGAGCGACACGTTCTTGAAGTCGATGGTGTTGTTCCATCCGAGCAGGAAGTCGGGAGTGGCGTTGCCTATGTAGCTGAAGCCGTCAGCCTTGGTGGGAAGACCGGACTCGTCGAATATAATCTTTCCGCTCTCGTCACGGTTGAACACGTAACCGTAGATGTCGCCGTAGGAACCTCCCTCGGTTAGCCACATGCGGTATGCGTCGGAACCTGAATCGGTGAGGACGAACTGGGTTATGTCGTCATGGAGCTTGAGGACCTTGTTGGTGTTCCTGGACATGTTGAACTGGGACTTCCAGATGAAGTCGCGGGTCATGACGGGAGTGATTCCCACAATGGCCTCCATACCGCTGTTCTGGATATTGCCGGCGTTCACGTAGTAATAGTTGTAACCGCTGCCCTCCGGAGCCTTAAGGGTAAAGAGCTGGTTGGTGGTGTTGGTGCGGTACCAGGTGAAGTCGACGGTGAACCTCTCCTTGAAGAAGTGCCATTCGGTACCGAGTTCGACGGAGGAGGAGATTTCGGGCTTGAGGTCACCGAAAGCGGCGGTGCCGACGGGGGTGACGGTGCCGTTGTAGTTAACCGTGCCGGTGGGATTGGTAATCCTTGTTGGAATGTCGTTGCCGACGTTCGCGTACGAAGCTCGGATCTTGCTGTAGTCGATCCACGAAGGAAGCGAGAACAGCTCGCTCAAGAGCAGTGTGGCACCTACCGAAGGATAGAAGAAGCCGGTCTTGAAACTGCCGGTATAGGCAAGGGCCGAAGACCAGTCGTTACGGGCGGTCACATCCACAAACAGGAAATCCTTGAGTCCCACGTTGACGGTGGCGAAAAGGGCCGCGTTCTGGGTACGGTATGCCCACTGGCTGAACTGCTGGGTGACGGTGTTGGGGATGGTGAAGATATTCGCATAGGAAAGGCCGCTGTTGTAAGAGCTGGAATAGAGGCCATGACTCCTGCTGTCGGTGAAGCTGCCGCCGAGCGAAGCGGAGAGGGAGACAGCCCCGAAGTCCTTGTTCACGCTGGCGATGAGGTCGCTATAGAGCATGGCCCCGGTGGACTGGCCGTATTCGTAGAGACCGTTCTTGTTACCTGCGAGCGAAACGTCGGTGGTGGCATACATCTTCACTTCCTCGCGGTCAGCGTTGGCGTCGTAATTGGTACGGGCCTGAACGTACAGCCACGGGGTGATGTCCCACTTGGCGCTGAGGCCGGCGATGACACGGTTGCGGACGTTGTCGCGGGAGGTGCGGTTCATCACCCACCAGGGGTTCTGCTCTTCGGGAGCGATGGACTTGAACCAGTTCTGAGCCATGAGGTTGCGGTCGGCGTCGAAGGTTTCGAACGCAGTCTTGTACTCGCTGATATCACGACCGACCGGAATATTGTACAGGCCGGGAAGCGGACTGGTATAGGAGCCGCCCGGACGCGGACGGTTGAGCACGTCCTGATAGATGTACTGCACGCTGGCGTCGAGAGTTACGGCATCCCAGAGCTTGGAGGTGCTGCGAAGGGTGATGTTGTGCTTTCCAAACTTGCTGTTGGGATAGATGCCCTTCGCGGTGGTGTTGCCGTAAGATATATAGGTCTGGTTCTTTTCGGTGCCGGTGGATACCGAGAGAGTGTTGATTTCGGTGAGGCCCGTCTGGAAGAAGTCCTTTATGAAGCCTGTCTTGTCCCATGCGCCCGACACCTTGGGACCCCAGCTGTAGTAGCCCTCGCTCTCGCCGTAACGGGTCTGGAGCTGAGGCAGATAAGCCACGGTGTCGAAGGTGGTGGTGGAGTTGAAGTTCACGCTGGTGGTGCCGGCCGCGCCCTTCTTGGTAGTGATCATGATGACGCCGTTGGCGGCTTCGGTACCGTAAAGAGCGGATGCGGAAGCGCCCTTGAGGACGCTGATGGAGGCGATGTCGTCGGGGTTGAGGTTGGACATGCCGTCGCCGCCGTCATGGCTGCCTATCATGAGGGAGTACATCTGCTGGCCCTGCTCGTTGCGGATGGGCACGCCGTCCACGACGTAGAGCGGCTGGTTGTTGCCGCTGGCGGAACGGAAACCGCGGATGGACACCTTGGTGGCACCGCCGAGTCCGGAGGAGTTAGGGGTGACGGTGACACCGGCAGCTTTGCCTGCAAGCGCGTTCATCATGTTGACGTCGCGCGCCCTGGTGAGATCATCGTTGGTGACGGTCTGGGTGGAATAAGTGAGGCTCTTGGCCTGACGCTGGATACCGAGGGCGGAGACCACCACTTCGTTCAGCATCGAGGCGGACATGTTCAGGCTGACGTCGATGCGGGAGCGGGATTCAACGGGGACCTCGGTCTCGTCGTATCCGAGGAGAGAGAATACAAGCACGCCGTCCGAAGGAACTCCGAGGGCGTAGGAACCGTCGTCGGCGGTTATGGTCGCCAGACTCGTATTCCCCTTCAGGAAGACGAACGCTCCGACGAGAGGAGATCCGTCGGCTCCGTCGGTTACGTATCCGCTCACCTGCACCAAGTTCTGTGCACCAAGGCGGATTGCGGGCACAAGTGTCAGAAGTGCGCCCGTCAAAAGCAGAATTCTTTTGAATGTTTTCATATATAGGATGGATAAATATTGGTTATCGCGTTTTGTCCGGCACAAAAATATGCAACTCCATATGGTTTGGAGTTGAAAATAAATCAGAAAAGGTAAGTTTTTTGACAAAAATGTCAGAGCTCCGAAATGAGCGACAGCAACTTGCCCGCAACCACCGTCCACACTTCCTTGTAGCAGGCGTTGTTAACCTGCGGCCAGTACGGGATATCGGAATCGCCCAGGGTCCTGATGCCGACCGGCGTCTCCCCCGTGATGGTCCCCGAGGAGAACGAATCCATCAGCGGATAGCCGTACCCTTCGCCATAGACCATCGACTGCCCGAAAGGATTCATGCCCAGCAGCCAGTAAATCTGGGCGCGGGCGGCGTCATACAATGTGTCGTCTCCCAGCGCCCTGGCGGCGAGGGCGGCCGCCTTCCCCTGCGACAGGAGGACAGCGTTGCCACCGTTGTACACTCCGAACCAGACCGGGAAGCGCTTGAGATAATATCCTCCGCCGAGCGGCACTCCGCTTTCAATCTGGGCGAGGAAGCGCGTGGCGGCGTCTTCCGGAAGAAAGACGTTCTGCTGCAGGAAAGCCTGGGGATCTTCGGGCTCCGACACCGAATAAATGCCGGAAGGCATCATGCCGTAGGGGCCGGCGCAGGCCATGAGACGCTTCAGATAGGACGCGTACTCCCCGAGGGCACCGGCCCAGATGTCCCTGTCCGCATGCTGCGGCTGGGTCCGCAGGAGAGACGAGAGCGCCTGGGCGAAAAGATGATCCCTGCTCTGGTGCACGCTGTGCACCATGGCGGTGAGGCTCACGTCGCGACAGAACCCGCCCCTTCCGGGGCCTTCCCTGAGCTGACACATGAGAACGTAATTCATGGCTTCCCGCGCCCTGGCGGCGTATTTTTCGCTACCCGTGCACCCGTATAGAAGGCTGGCCGCCCAGGAGACGGCCGCCATGTGCTGGCTTCGGGAGGTGCTGAAGGTATGCTCGTAAGGCTGTACGAAAACGTCGTATCCGTCTGCGGCGAATTTCTTTTCGGCATAGCCGAAGTCCCTTTCGGCCCGCGAGAGGAAAGCCTCGGAGCGTTCAGCCTTGAAATATCCGGCAGCAAAGGCCTCGATGGCCGCATACAGATAATTGTCGAAAGCCATTCCCTGCACCCTCACCGAGTATATGTCGTCGCGGGAGGGGATTTCCCCGTCCTGCCATATCAGGAGGCCCATACTGCTGGCCCGGCTGCCGTCGGGAAAGCGCACTTTTTCAAGGAAATCCAGTCCCCAGACGGCCTCTTCCTCAAGCCTTTCGGAGAGGGCGGGAGCGCGTTTCGATGCAGCCGCGGCGGCTTCGAGCAGGCCGAGTGCCACTTCGCCGGTCTGGAGCGTCTGCTGGCTCAGGTCGCCGGCGTCGTGCCAGCCGCCTCCGTAGCAGAGGGTGTCGCCCTCATGCACTGCAAAAAGGTCCCGGTGGCAGGTCGGATGCACTCCTTCCACCCCGTAGCCGCAGCGCTGTCCGAAGATGAAGTTCAGGACCTTCCACTGCAGCTCGTCGAAGGGATGCGCCGCAATGCGGAAGGGTTCCGAAGCGACGTTTCCGGCTTTGACATAATAGGTACCGCTTTCCGCGGGCCTGAAGGCCGAGAAATCCAGCACGACGAAATCGCCCAGTTCCGAGGAGTCCCTCACGACCGGCGCGCCGAACACTTCCCCGCCCCCTTCGGTGCAGAGAAAAAAAGATGCGGGAGCGCCTTCTGACGCCATCAGCGCCTTTTTGGCCCCTTGTGCGCAATATCCTGAGTTTGAATGTATTATCTGTCCCGAAAGAGGATTCCAGCCCGACACTTTGACGGTCGCGTCGATATCCTCGAAGGCCAGGCCGGAGATGACGTAACGCGCAGTCGCCCTTTCCTGAAGATTCCATCCTCTGTTGGTGACGTAGAAATCCACCCTGTCGACGCAGTCTCGCCTGAGGTCGCCGATCCACCAGCCACAGCCGTTCTCTCCCTGGGAGAGAGGCACCAGATGCGCCCCCGCGGGAGGGGTCATGCCGTCCCTGACTCCGCTTTCGCGGTTCACGAAGACGATATTGACGCTGGGGGCAAGATCTCCCGGGCTGTCTACCGAAACCTTGAAAGTCAAATAGTTGTACTGTTCGAGATCGGCCCCGTCAAGGAAAAGGGAGGCATGGTGGTCGCCATAGCTGGCATAGTCGGGGTCGGACGGGGAACCCTTGGCCCTGTACCCGGGGTCGAGGGGGAATTCTATTGCAAGGCATTCCTCCAGCGGAAGGGACCGCCGCACGGCCGCTCCGGAAAACGTGCGGTGTTCGAACGAGAGTTCTTCGTGAATCCGCAGAGGTCTGGAAACCAGACCGCTCTCCTTCAGCTCCGCGGCAAACCCGCGGGATACGTCACCGAGCCCCTGCGAGCAGGAAAGCAGCGGCAGGGCGGTGACGGAGGCCAGCAGAAGGGAGCGTTTCATCAGTCTGCGCTGCTGCGTACCCGGGAACCGACGAGAGCGTACAGGAGCATGAGGATCTCCCCGGCCAGGACGATGCACCAGGTAGGCCTCCACGTACCCATAGTATCGGCCATGAACCCCTGCAGGAGCGGGAGCACGGCACCCCCGAGAACGCCGATCATGAACACTCCCGACGCAACCGAGGTATATTTGCCCAGACGGGCGGTGGCAAGGGTGAAGATGGCTCCCCACATGATGGAATGGAACAGCCCGACGGCCACCAGGAGCCACGGGTTGTCGAAAATCATGGCGAGCAGCACCAGAACCGACGCGAAAGAGGTGGTGAAGATGAGTTGCACCTTCGGACTTATCCTGCTGAGCGTGCTGCCTGCGGCACGGCCGACCAGCATTCCGCCCCAGTAAAGGGTGGCGAGCAGAGCCGGGCTGGCAAATCCGCGGTCGACGGCGTACATGTTGATATTGGCGCCTACGCAGACCTCGACGCCCACATATAAAAAGATGGCGACGACCCCGAGGGTGAGATGGCTGAAGGACCATACGCTCTTTTCGAGCTTCTGCCCCGTGTCGTTCCGGGTACCCTCGATGTCGGGCAGCGCAATGCGCGAGAGGATGAACAGCACCAGGGCCATGATGGCGGCCAGACAGATGAACGGAACCGTGAGCTGGCTCACCTGGACGTCGGACATGGCGACCCCGCTGAAGACGACGCCGGTCACGAAATACGGGGCGAGGGTAGTACCCACCGAATTGGCCGTACCTCCGATGGCAAGCCTCTGCACCGACTGCGTGCCGGGAATATAACAGGCTGACAGATAAGGATTTATTACAACCTGGAGCACCGTGGCGGAACCTCCGGTGACGAATGAGCCTGCGAGGAAAATGAGGAAGGCGACAGGAATCACGGCGGCTCCGGCGGTGATAAGGGAGCCGGGGAACCTTACCGCGAACCACGAAGAGAAGCAGAACAGGGCGAGCCCCGCCACCATCATTCCCACACCCCGGAGAAGGGTGGTCTTGTAGCCCCTTCCGTTCACCCATTTGGAACCAATAGGGCCGAAAATCGGGTAGGCCAGGAACCAACTGAAGGTGATGAGGGTGGTAAAAGTGTTCCTGAAGTTGCCCGCATTCCTAAGAAAGGCCTCCTTGAGCGGAGCCTGGAACTGGGAGTTTACCGTCGTCAGGAATCCTATCACGAAGAACAGGAAAACCATCGAGATGAACGGTCCGGTATAGTTTGTCTTCTTTTCAGTCATGGCAGGAGCGGAAGTTTAGGAGCAAGGCCGCCTCGCAGTCGGCGAGTATGGTGGAATCGGGGTGCAGCCGGAGTATGGACGCAGGTACCGAGGTGGACGGCTCGTCTTCGGCCAAAGCCTTGAGAGGCAAGGCTTTGGATCTTCCCTTGGCGGACAGGACGAGCTTCCTGGCCGAAAGAATATCCGCCAGGCCGATGGTCACTCCACCGAGCTTTACGTCGTCGGGAGTGGAAGTTTCGCGCCTCACTCTCCGTTCGAGTTCGGGATACATCTCCGAGACGCGGCACTGCGAATCGAAGGCGGAACCGGGCTGGTTGAATCCGAGATGCGCATTTTCTCCGAGCCCCAGGAGGATGAAATCGATTCCCCCCCTGCGGGAGAGTTCTTTCATGAATGCGGCGCAGTCACGGGGGAAGTCCGGCGAACAGGTCGGCAGCATGAGAAAATTCTCCTCCGCTATGCCCAGGGGGTCGATTACCTGCTTTTTGAGCATGGTGTAGCATGCCCCGTCGTATTCGCGGGCCACGCCTACGATCTCGTCTATGCCGAAAAACGTCACTTTGGAAAGATCGGGACGGCGTTCCCGGCAGAGAGCCACCAGGGCCTCGTGGATGCCTGCGGTAGTGCGCCCGGTGGAAAGCCCCACCACGCTGCAGGGTTTGGATTCTATCTGAGCCAGGAGGGTCTCGGCCGAAAGCGCGTCGACCTCAGCAGGCGTATTGAGCACCCGTATCTTCATGATTACATGTTCATTGCGACCGCCGCGGCGCCGAGCAGGCCGATGAATTGGGGATTGAGTTTGGTAATCACCACCCCGTTGGTTACGAAACGCATGGTGTTACCGTTCAGTTTGGAGAGGATTTTTTCGAACATGAACTCGTCCGAAGCGATTCCGCCTCCGAGCACCACGGTGTCCGGGTCGGTGACGCGCACCAGGTTCATTATAAGGTCGGCTATTCCGTGAGCGGCGTTGTCTGTGAGCACCGAACAGAGCTCGTCGCCTTCCTTCGCAAGCGCGAAGATGTCCGACGCGGGAATGCGTACGGCCTCGTCGGCGGGGATTTCAAGTTTCGTGGGATATTTGTCCTTGAGCAGCCTGGCGCAGGCGTTCAGCCCGAGCCCGGCGGCTATCATCTCTACGCAGTCGGTCCTGCCGCAGTCGCACTTCACGCCGACGTTCACCCCTACCACCATATGGCCGGCTTCGCCAGCATTGAAATGGCTGCCGCGCACCTGCCGGCCGTTGACCACCAGCCCCACGGCGATGCCGGTGCCGACGTTGATGTATACGAAATTCTTGGAGAACTGGCCCACGCCCCACACGCGCTCGGCCCTGGTGGCGCTCTTGACGTCGTTGTCGATCCGGCAGGGGATGTCGTACCGGTCGGTGAGTTCCTTCGCGAGCTCTATGGGGTGTGTACGGTTGGGGTCTATCTGGTGCCAGACTCCGGAATTAGGGTCCACCCGGCCGATAAGGCCGACGCCCATCGCGAGGGGACGCTCCCCGCCCACGAATCCCACCGTCGAGATATAGTCGTCAAGGGACTGCCGGATTATCCCGGAAGCGGCCTGCTGGCTGAAGAATCCGGAATCGTACTTCTTGTACTTCAAAACGTTCCCATGCTTGTCCACCTGCCCTATCAGCAGTTTTGTCCCCCCAAGGTCCAGTCCTAAATAAGTCTCCATAATCGATTATTGTTGTGCGTTACAAAATTAATTCAAGCTTATATGTTGCAGTTCCAAAAAATGTCAAAAATAGTTTAGTCATGTTCAAAAAATCTCATTCCTTAAACTTTGCTCGGACTCACGCCGAATGCCTTTTTGAAGCAGACACTGAAGTATTTCGAGTCGGAAAAGCCCACCATGTCAGACACTTCCGCTATCGTGTACAGCCCTCCTTCCAGCAGTTCCCTGGCCTTCGTGAGCCTGTACGTCCTCACGAAATCGTTCGGGCCCTGCCCGGTAAGCGACTTGAGTTTGTTGTAGAACGCCGTGCGGCTCATGCCCACTTCGCGGCAAAGGTCGTTTACGGCGAGTTCGCTGTTGTCCAGTTGTCTGTCCATGATGCCCATGAACTTGTCCATGAACTCGCGGTCGAGACGGTTGGAGTAATCGACTTTGTCGGATTTCCGCCCCTCCCGCACGAATGCCTCACGCAGCCTTTCCCGCTCTTCAAGGATGTTCTTGATGCGCATCCTCAACACCGACATGTCGAAGGGCCTCACTATATAGTCGTCAACTCCGGCCTCGAGCGCGGACACTATGTGCTCACGGTCGTCCCGGGCGGAAATCAGGATCACGGGGATATGGCTGGTGGTGACGGTGGATTTTATCCGCTTGCAGAGCTCCGTGGCGGAGGTGTCGGAGTCGGATGACACTATCATCATAAGGTCGGGGCCCTTTTCGTCGGCGGTGTCCCAGGCCTGCTCTATGCCGGGAACCGAAAGCACCGAATACGACGAGGATAGGGCTCCAGCCAGATAATCGACGATTTCCGTAACGGGACCTGCCAGGAGAAGGGTCGCGTCATACTTGAGAGGAACGGAAGCCTGCATGCCCGAAGGCGCCGGGGGCTGGGTCTCGGCAGTTCCTTTGGGGGCGGCGCTCAGGCCGAGCTTGCCGGTGGATTCTATCTGCTTTACCAGCGAAAGGAGTTTGTCGAGATTGATTCTCGCCGTCGCCAGGGCGGCCATTCCGTTCTCGGAAAGGGTCTCGTTCCTTTCAAGGTCGGACAGCGGCGCCTTCACAAGGGCGGCGGGTGTGTCCATTTCGGAGGTGAGCCGCAGGATTTCCCTCAACCTCCCGCGGACCACGTTCCTGCGGACCGATTCCCGACGCCGGCTCAGGCTTATGGCCACGAACACGGCCGCGGCCGCGAGCACCGCGGAGAGCAGGATCCACAGTGCGACGGAAAGGGTATGGGATTCGACGGAAGTCATGAAGGTGCCGTTGTTTGCAAATATAAGCAAACACGACGCACCACATGTTTAAAAACTGTCAAAAAAGTTCGAAGATTTGAGAATTCAGTGCATCCCGGCCATCTCGGGGGGCTGCTCCGGGCATGAGGCGGAGGTAAATATACGAAAAAACGGCACCCTGAAAAGGGATGCCGTTGTGTTGTGTAGCGAGAGTGGGGCATGATCCCACGACCTCCGGATTATGAATCCGACGCTCTAACCAGCTGAGCTACCTCGCCGTAACTACGTTCCGGCGAGGTAGAAACCTATATTGGGGGAGCGCCCCCTGATACCCCCTGCCGCCTTATGGCTCAGGGACACCGAAATGTAATATTTCAAAAACCCGGATAAACCGGGCAAAAAAAAGCCAGGCGCACAGCGCCAGGCTGCTGAAAAGTTGAGATAGAAGGATTCGAACCCTCACTGACAGAGCCAGAATCTGTAGTGCTACCATTACACCATATCTCAATGGTGATTTCAAAAATCGGACTGCAAAGATACAACCCTTTTGGAGAAATGCAAAAAAAAATGATTATTTCTTTTCAAGTTCGCGGTGAAGAAGCACCACGGCCCACACTTCGCAGCCTTCGCCCCTGCCCACGAAGCCCAGATGTTCGGTGGTGGTGGCCTTCACGCTCACCTGCTCCTTTTCGATGTCCATCACCGACGCCAGCACGTCGCGCATGCGGGGGACGAAGCGGCCTATCTTGGGAGCCTGGAGCGCAATCGTGATGTCGGCGTTCGACACCTCCCAGCCGCGGGCGCGGACCTTTTCCATGACTATGCGGAGCAGTTCCTTGCTGTCGGCATCCTTCCATTCGTCGGAGGTGTCGGGAAAGAGTTTGCCGATGTCGCCGAGGGCGAGGGCGCCGAGAAGGGCGTCGCAGAGCGCGTGAATGGCGACATCGCCGTCGGAATGGGCCACAAAACCGTATTCTGACGGCACCGCCACGCCGGCCAGCCACATCGGCAGCCCCGGGGCAAGCTGGTGGACATCGTATCCCTGGCCAATTCTGAAATCCATACTCTGCAAAATTAAATATTTTTTAGTTATTTTTGTAAGTTATGGCAATATTCAATTTCTACGGCAGAGGCGAACACCGCGTGTTCGACCACAAGCCCATATACTACGATCCCGAAAAGGACAAGCTCCGCAGGTATTTCGGCGACGTCGACGGAAGCAGCGAAAACGCTGAATACAAACCCGGAAGCCTCATCCGCGGGTCGTTCAGCGACAGCCGTTCCAACGGTCTCGACAAGCCGATGAAAAGGGTGCAGACCATCATAACCGTGGTTACTATAGTCCTCGTCATAGCGGTCATGTTCCTCATTCTAAAATTGTATCCCTATCTGTTCACGCAGCAATAATGGGCAAGCTCAAAGTACTTCCGGCGCAGATTTCCAACATGATAGCCGCGGGAGAGGTGGTCCAGCGCCCCGCTTCCGTGGTCAAGGAGCTGATGGAAAATGCGGTGGACGCCGGCGCCACGCAGGTGACGGTGGTCGTCGCGGACGCCGGGCGCACGCTCATCCAGGTGATCGACAACGGCTGCGGAATGAGCCCCTCCGACGCCGTCTTGTGTTTCGAGAGGCACGCCACCAGCAAGATTTCATCTGCCGAAGACCTCAATGCCATAGAAAGTTACGGTTTCAGGGGCGAGGCGCTGGCCAGCATCGCCGCGGTTGCGGAAGTCACGCTCAGGACAAGGCGCGCCGAAGACGAAACCGCCACCCAGGTTACGACAGGCGGCAGCGGCAGCGTAAAGACATCCTCCGTCGCGGGCCCCGCCGGCAGCAGTTTCACGGTGCGCAACCTCTTCTACAACACCCCGGCGCGGCGCAAGTTCCTCAAGTCGGACAACGTTGAGCTGCGGCACATCGTGGACGAGTTCACCCGCGTGGCGCTCACCCGCCCCGACATCGGCTTCTCGCTCAGCTCGAACGGCCGCGACCTCTTCGTGATGAAGCCGGCCAAGTCGCTGAAATTCAGGATACTGGACCTTATGGGATCCACTGTGGCGGGCGACATCGTAGACCTCTCGGCCGAAACCACCGTCGCCTCGGTATCGGGCTTCATAGGCAAGCCCGACAGCGCCCGGAAGACTGTCGCCAACCAGTACTTCTTCGTGAACGGCCGCTACTTCCGCAGCCCGTATCTGCACAAGGCGGTGATGAAGGCCTACGAAGAGTTTATCCCTGAAGGACTTGCGCCTTCGTATTTCATCTGGCTACAGGTCGACCCGCACACCGTCGACGTGAACATCTCCCCCACCAAGAGCGAGGTCAAGTTCGAGGAAGACAATGTGATATTCCAGGTGCTCTACGCCTGCGTGAAGGAAACGCTCGGGCGCAACGCCTTCGGCGGGGGGATAGATTTCGACGCGGCCCAGAGCGTGCAGATGCCGCACATCGGAAAGCACTACGAAGAGGTGCACGGGCCCGCCTCGGAGCCGGTCCCGCAGCTCGATCCCGACTACGACCCGTTCGCTGTCAACACGGGCTTCGAAACCCACTCCGGAGAGACTCCCGCAATGCCGGGATACCGCCCGCAGCCGCAGGGAACCGCAAGGCTCTTCGAGGAGAAGCTGCAGCTCAACGCGCTGGTAGTCAAGGGGAAATTCATTGTATGCCCCGCCACCTCGGGCCTTCTGGTAGTGAATGTCAGAAGGGCCTCGGAGAGGATATTCTACGAACGCACGCTGAAGGCTCTCAGGGAGAACGGCCACGTTTCGCAGCAGGCCCTCTTCCCGGTTTCGGTGCAGGTCGGCGCGGCCGCGCGGCTGCTTTTCGACGACAAGGCGGAGCAGCTTTCGGCCGCGGGCTTCGACATCACCGGCTTCGGAAACGACACCGTGGTGGTGAACGGGGTGCCGGAAGGCTTTTCGTGCGAACCCGGAAAGGTGCAGCAGATGGTGCAGGACATGGTTCTCATCCTCTCCGACGACACCCCCGGCATGGCCGACAGGGTGAACGCTTCGATGGCGGCCAAAATCGCCACCCTGGGCTCGCTGAACGCCGACGTCCCCGCCACGTCCACTCAGGCGCAAACGTTTATAAACGTTTTATTCGACTGCGAAAACTCCGAACTCACGCCTTCAGGAAGGCGCATCCTTGCCATAATCGGCATGGAAGAATTGGAAAAGAAATTTTAAAAGATGCCCCAGTATTATTCCCGACGCTACGGGGAACTTCCCCCGGCAACCATCAACATCATAATAATCAACGTGATATTGTTCATAGCCACGCTGATTAACGAGAACTTCATGATAGGCACTTTCGCGCTGTTCCATCCCTCTTCGCCCCTCTTCCGCTGGTGGCAGATAATCACCCACATGTTCATGCACGGAGGCTTCTGGCACATCCTGTTCAACATGTACACCCTGTTCATCTTCGGAATGGTGGTGGAGCGCATCATAGGCACAAAGAAGTTCCTGGTGTACTATTTCCTGTGCGGACTGGGAGCGGCGGCCCTGCATCTGGGAGTACAGACCCTCACGGGGCCGTCCCTGTATGTCCCCACCCTCGGAGCTTCCGGCGCGGTGTACGGTTTATTGCTGTCCTATGCTTTTCTTTTCCCCGACAACAAGCTCACCCTGCTCTTCCCCCCGATTACCCTGTCGGCCAAGTGGATGGTGCTGATTTTCCTTGGGATAGAGTTGGTTACGGGCATTCTCGGCACTGCGGACGGGGTTGCTCACTTCGCGCATCTTGGCGGAGCGCTCGTAGGCTGGATCCTCATGGTATGGTGGCGCAAGACGGGCAGGCTGTTCAATAAAAAGTGGTGGTAAGATGGATATCCCCTCGATAGTTTCCGAGGCCCTGGCCGTGCTGAAACGCGGCGGGCTCATCGTGTATCCGACCGACACCATCTGGGGAATTGGCTGCGACGCGACAAATGAGGCCGCAGTGCAGAAGGTGTTCGCGCTCAAGCATCGCAGCGGGGCCAAGTCGCTCGTGCTGCTGGCCTCCGACCTCGACATGGTTGCCCGCTATGTCAAAAAGATACCCCCGATTGCCATCGACCTGGTGGAGGTGAACGACGCTCCGATGACCGTCGTGTACCCCGGCGCGGTGACGGGCCCCTACGGCCTTGCCCCCTCCACGGTGGCGGAAGATGCTTCTGTGGGAATCCGCATTCCGCGCATCGCCCCGAGCCCCGACAATGAAGCCGTGAGCGCGGGTGCAGTATTTTGCAACAAATTGATATTCAAGCTTCGCGCTCCTCTGGTAAGTACTTCGGCGAACATTTCCGGCGAGCCTTCCCCCGAGAATTTCAGGCAGATTTCCAAGGAGATTCTCTGCGGCGTGGACTACGTGGTGCCGAATTCGTTCCTCGATGAACGCGGGCGCAACGTCCGATTCGACGACAGCGCCTCCGGACGCTCTTCGCAGATAATCAAACTCGGCCTTGGAGGCGAAGTGGAAGTAATCCGGCCGTAATGGAAATCTTTTATTCAGACGAGATTCTTGACGGCCTCCTCCGGCTGTCCCCGGAAGAGACCGCGCACTGCATGCGTGTCCTTCGGCACAAGGCCGGGGACGGCATCGACGTGATCGACGGCCGCGGTACGCTGTATCACTGCGTGCTGCTGGAAGATGAGGGCGGCGCGGTGCGGCGCGGGAAGGGTGAAGGGCACACGGCACTCGCCAGGATTGTGGGCGCCGAGGCCCTCTGGGGGGCCCATCCCTACCGTCTTACCCTGGCGGTGTGCCCCACAAAAAATCCCGACCGCTTCGAATGGATGGCCGAAAAGGTCACCGAAGTGGGCATCGACACGCTTGCGCCGGTCATCGGTGAAAGGTCTGAGCGCCGTGTTCTCAAAACCGACCGTCTGCAGCGCATCCTGCTTTCCGCCGCCAAGCAATCCCTCAAGGGAGCCATCCCCGAACTGCTTGAGCCTCAAACCGTAATGGAGTTTTTGGAAGGTATGGGGGAAGCCTCTGCGTGCGGCAAGGCTGAGGGCGCGGGGGCGGCTGAGGTCTCGGGAGCGGATGAAGGCGCGGGAACGGACGAGCTGCGGGTGATCGCGTACTGCTCCGACGAAATAAAGCCCCGGGCGTTCATCATGGACCTGCTGCGGCAGATACCGGACAATCCGCGCATCACCGTGCTCATCGGCCCCGAAGGGGACTTCAGTCCGGCCGAAGTACAGGCCGCCATGGCCGCGGGGTTCATCCCGGTGAGCCTTGGCGCCTCGCGTCTCCGCACCGAAACCGCAGCAATCACCGCCGCCGAGGCCGTCTACCTGTCCTTCCCCGTGACTCCCCTCCGGGAGCGTGAAACATAAGTATTTGAGAATCAAACAGATACTAAAAAACGATACCCCGGTTTTCAAGTACCGTTTTTACATAAACAGCTATGAATCAGCGATTTACATTTTACACCCATACGCGGAGGAACGGCCGCCCACATGATGAGGGACGGGTTTCGGGCGGACTGCACCCCGTATTTCCGGTTCTGATGCTGACACTGACCCTCATGCTGAACGCTTGCACGGAGCAGAGGGGCTATCAGCAGCTCACGGGATATGCGCAGGGCGGCACTTGGAGCGTAAAGTACAACGCCACAGGCATCAAGGCCCGTCCGGCGGAGGTGCAGAGGGGTATCGAGGCCATCCTGAATGAGATAGACACCACGCTGAGCGGCTACAACAAGGGCTCGCAGCTGTCGCGGTTGAATGCGGGCGACACCATCAGGCCCGGCAGGATGCTACTTGAGATGTACGATTACGGATATGCTCTATGGGAAGAGACGGGGGGTGCCGTAGACGTGGCTGCAGGGCCGCTATTCGACATCTGGGGCTTCGGCTTCAAGAACGACTCGCTGCCTTCGGCAGACAAGGTAAGGGCGACTATGGCGGTAAGCGGAATGCGGCGGCTCGTGCCCACAATGGAGGAGGCGCTCTCGGCGGACGGACGGCTGCACCGCTCGCGGCTGCTTCGGGGCGGGGGGGGAGATTCTTCGCTGACGCTCAGAATGATAGGATCGGGAACGGGCCCGGGCATGACGGGAAATGACGCGGGGCCGGTGCTGAATTTCAACGCAGTGGCGCAGGGATACAGTTGCGACACCGTGGCAAGATATCTCAACAGCCTGGGTATCAAGGACATGCTGGTTGACATAGGAGAGATATGGTGCAGCGGGGCGAATCCGGGGGGCCGGCCGTGGAGGGTTGGCGTGGACCGGCCGAAAGACGGGAACAACACCCCGGGAGCCGATCTCGACGGCATTTGGGAATCGGCCGGTGGCGCAGGGCGTTCAGGTGGCGACCACGAGGCGGACAGGGAACCGGCGCTGAGGCCCGGAAAGGGGCAAAGCCTTGCCGGTGAGGGAATAGTGACCAGCGGCAATTACCGGAAATTCTACATGAAGGACGGGCGGAAGATTTCGCACACCATCGACCCCCGCACGGGATATCCGGCAGAGAATTCCCTGCTCAGCGCAACGGTTACCGCGCCTACTGCAGCAGCGGCAGACGCTTATGCAACATATTGCATGGTAATAGGTTACGATGCCGCGAAGGAATTCATCGAGGGCCGTGCCGAAGTGGAGGGATACCTCATCTTCGCCACTCCTGACGGTTCCATGGCCGAATGGTCCAGCGCCGGATTCCGCCTGGTTAGTCGCTAAATAAAATCTTATTTTATCCTGACGTCGGCGAAGACCGGCAGATGGTCGGAGGCCTTGGCGAGAGAGGCTTCCTTCGACTTGGTGATGACTCCGGACTTGAGCGGGGTGACGCGCACGTAGCCGGGGTTGCGGAGCAACATTATGTAGTCGATGCACTCATCGGCCCCGTCGGAAGGATAGGTGGGGGCGTCGGGAGTGAGGATATCCCAGAACTGGGCGAATTCCTGCATGCAGGCCTCCGTCCTCGTGGCATTGAGGTCCCCCGCCAGGAAAACGGGCTTCGTGGAACGGCCGTATTTACCTAACACATAATTGTTTATGATGCGGCTTTGCTGGAGACGCGCGTTTTCGTACTCGTGGTCGAGATGGGTGGAGATGAAGACATACTGCGCGGTTTCCACCACCACGAAGGCGCGCACCTCGCTGCCTTCGAAGTTGGGAAGATTCCCGGCTGCGCCGTAAACGATGGCGGAAGGCGTGACGATGCCGTCGCCATAGGCTCCGCCCCTGTAGGGAATGGCCCTGCCGAAACGGTACTCCCAGCCGCCGAGGCCGTAGGCGAGCTCGCGGAGCTGGTATTCGGGATTGCGGGTATTGCAGCTGTCGAGCTCGTTGAGCGACACGATGTCGGCCTTGTATTCCTTTATTATGGCCGCCACGTCGGGAGCGCTGTTCTCCCCGGACTTGTGGAAAACTCCCACATTGTACTGCATCAGACGGATGGTTCCTTCCTGTTTTTTGGCAACACCGCAGGAAGCGAGGAGCAGAACGGCTCCCAAAAGAAGTATCACGCGATTTTTCATGACACAAAGATGGGAAAAATAATTATATTTGCGAGTCATGAAAATCAGGAAATTCCTCTGCATGCTTCCGGGCCTTGTGCTGGCATTGTCCTGCACGGGCGGAGGGAACAATTCCACCATCGACGAAAACGACTACATTGCGGTCCCCTTCCGCGGCAACACCTATGTCACCGCGGCCGCAGGGGACGTCTACTATACCGCCCAGAACACCATCGACAGCGGCAGCGGAGCCCTGCAGGACTGGAGGGACCCCCGCACCGTACTCAGCTTTTACGTGAGGACGGCCGCAACGGGCGAAATGACCCTCATGGTCAAAGCGCACAACGTGCAGGACACCCGCTCCTGCACCCTCACCTTTTCCGACGGGGAATCTTCCTACAACGTAAAGGTGAGTTCCAAGACGCCGGTCTACCTCGAGGTGGGCACTTTCAAGGTGCACGAACCCGGCTACAAGAAGATAGACATCACCGCAGGGGACACCGCTCCGGAAGGGGGCCAGTTCGCAAGGATAAGCAAGTATCTGCTAAGCGGCACGGCGATGCAGGGCAAAAACTGCTATCTGCCTGAAAGCAAGGTTGAAGAATACGCCCTCTGGTGCCGCAGGGGCCCATCGGTCCACCTGTTCTACACCCTTCCCCAGGAAGACGTGGAATGGTTCTACAACGAAGTCACGGTCCCCGAAGGCTCGGACGTGCCGGGCAGCTACTTCATGCTCACCGGCTTCAGGGAGGGTTACATGGGAATCCAGACCCACCCGGGAAGCGAGCCGAACTCGGTGCTGTTCTCGGTGTGGAGCCCGCAGGAGACCGACGACGCCTCCGCTGTCACCGAAGACAACAAGGTGAAGACGCTGCGCACCGGCAAGGACGTGGTGGCCAGGGATTTCGGAGGAGAGGGCTCGGGAGGCCAGAGCTACATCTATTATCCCTGGAAAACCGGAATGACCTACAAAACCCTCGTTCAGGTGCGTCCCACCCTCACCGGAGTCACCGATTATACCGGCTATTTCTGCGACGAAAACGGAGAGTGGCACCTTCTGGCCTCTTTCCGCAGGCCGCAGACCGACACATGGTACAGGGGAGCGTATTCATTCCTGGAATGCTTCTCGCCCGAAACCAGCATCTACACGCGCGAGGCCCGCTTCCGCAACCAGTGGGTAAGGCTGCGCGACGGCAGCTGGAAGAAGATAAGTTCGGCCCGACTCTCTTGCGACAACACCGGCATCAGCGGATTCAGGGGCGACTTCTACGGCGCCCAGGAGGGCGAAGACCTGGTGCTCAGGCACTGCGGATTCTTCGCGGAGCAGACCATGTTCGGCACCACCTTCACGATACCTTCGGGAGGGGGCGCCCCGCAAATTGATTTCGAGGCGCTCGAAAAGCTTTAGCGCCTCAGGTTCCGGTAGTCCTTGGGGCTCATCCCGAAGGTTTCCCTGAATATCTTGGTAAAGTAGGAGGATGATGAGAATCCTACGGCGTAGCCTATGTCCGAAATGCGGACGGTAGGGTCTTTCATCAGTTCGAGGGCGCGCGCCATACGGATTTCGCGGATGAGCTGGTTGGGGCTCATGTCCAGCTCGGTCTTGAGTTTGTTGAAGAGCGTCGCACGGCTGCATTTCATGCCGTCGGCGATGTCGTCAACCCCGAGCTTGAATTCCCCCAGATTGGCTTCGACATAATTGATCACGCCCTCCACGAACACCGATTTCTCCATGCCCTTGATGGCCTGCAGAGGGCCTTCCGGAGCGGAAGCGGAGCGTCCGGAGAGCCGTTCCTCGGAGAGTTTCCGCCTGTACTCTTCGAGTTGTTTCTTCTTTTTGTTGTTCTCGGAGAAGAGCGAAACCACAAGGTAGACCAGCCCGATGGCGATGAACATCAGCAGGACCGTCATGACGAGGCGCACCTGCGGCCACTGCACCTCGATTTCGACAGTTGCGGCGTCGCCGAAAGGCTCCGCGGCGCTCTGGGCCGCCGCCACCTCGAAGACATATCTGCCGGGACTGACGTTCAGATAGCTTGCACCCCCGCCGCTCTCGGACCTGGGAAGTTCGTGCCACTCCTCATCGAAACCCTGCAACCTGTAGCGGAATACATTCTTGCCGGGGGTATTGTAGTCGAGGGAGACAAAGCTCACCCTGAAGTCGGCGTCGACCGCCCTCAGTTTCACTTTTGAAGGAGAGATGAATTCGGCGGCACCGCCGTTGCCAGGCACGTCGAAGCCGGTGATTATCACCGGGATATCCCTGCTCACCACGCTGCTTTTCAGGTTTTCCGGCAAAAAACCGTTGAGCCCGCGGTTGCAGCCGATGAAGATGTCTCCATCCGAGCTGTTCATGCACGAATTGTAGTTGAAGGCGGAACTCAGGAAGCCGTCTTCGGGACTGAAGCGCCATACCTTGGATGCGTCGCAGCAGAGCACTTCCCCGTCGGTGACGATCCAGAGCCCGCTGTTGTCGGACACCATCCCGAGGATGAGGATCTCGCCTATGTCCCAGCGGGTGCAGCGCACCAGGGTGCCGTCGGGGCGCAGGGTGTAGAGGCCCTGGTGGGTGCCTACATAGAGCTCCCCGTCGTAAAGTTCCAGCGACGTCACGCTGCGGGGGCCGTCAGCTCCGCCCTCGAAATGCCCGGAATAACCGCCGGAGTCCATGTCGTAGGAAATGAGGCCCCAGCCGTCGGAGGCGAAATATATTTTGCGCCCCACCTGGCGGATGCCCATCACGTTGCATTCCCTGTCGATGCGAAGGCTCCGGGTGAAATGCCCCGACCACTCGAGATAGCGGCAGATGCCCGACTTCGTGCCCAGCCAGAGGTTGCCGTCGGAGTCGCGGAAAATGGAGCAGATGTCAAATTCGCCGTCGTCCATCACCTCCGGGCCGTAACGGACCGCATGCCCGAAGGCCGGGTCGGTGTGGTAGAGCCCGCTGCCGAAGGTGCCAATCCACACGCCGTCGCCCTCCACCAGGACGGAGTGGACGCTGAGCATGTGTTCGGACGGGTCGACAACGATGCGCCGGTACTCTCCGCCCGCCGGGTCGAAGACGCTGAGGGCGCCGTCGTCGCTGCCAACCGCGAGACGCCCGTCCGCCATTTCGGCAATCACGGTGACCACCTGGCCGCATTCCTTCGGCGGCAGGACGTTGGTGATGACATCGGAACCGGTGCCATAGTAATTCACGCCGTTGAAATAGGTCCCCGCCCAGAGAGCCCCATCCCTGTCGCGGAAGAGGGAAATGAACACGCCGTCCCCGACTTTTCCGCGCGAACGGGAACGGACGTCGTAGCTGTACAATCCTTCGGAAGTGCCGATGCAGAGCCTGCCTTTTTCGCCTTCTGCAACGGAGTGGACTTCCGCGTCCGGAAGCACACCGGGAGCGGAGGAAAAATGCATGCCGGCAAGGTCGAGGCGGAACAGGTTTCCGTCGGGAGAGCAGATCCACATGTCGCCGAAGGAATCCACGCAGCCAAAAGAGGCCGAAGAGATTGAAACGCCCGTAATGGAGTCTTTGACCGGAACCGCGATGAAGGAATCGGTGGCTGAATTGTAGCGATAGACGTTCCTGTCGCCGCAGAAGGCCCAGATCACGCCCTCATTGCGGATTAGGCAGGTGGTGCTCTTCTGGGAGAGCTGCATCCGGTAAGTGCGCCAGGACTTGTCGGCGATGTTGTACCGGAAGAGGCCGTAATCGGAAGTGCCGACCCAGAGATTGCCGACATCGTCCGCCTCGAGGCAGCGTATCATGACGTCGTCGTAACTGCGCGAGTTGAAGACGAAAGGCACCTTCTCGAGGGAATTGCCATTAAGCATGAAAAGGCCTTCCTTTGTAGCCACGAAAAACTCGCCGCCAGGAGTGAGGCAGAGGTCGTGGACCGCCTTGTTGAAAGGCAGACCGCCGGTACGTTCGAGCCGCAGGACCGTGCGGCTGTCGTAGCGGCAGAGGCCGTAGGCCGTGCCGAAGTAGATGAATCCGCTGCCGTCCTGCCCCACGGCGTAGACTATGTCGGAGGGAAGACCGTCCTCTCCGCTGATGTTCCGCAGCTTGGCCTGAAGGCCTGCCGGGAAGAAGACAAGGGCAGCGGCAACCAGCAGAAAAAGGCGTTTCATGGATAAAACTATCGGCTAAATTATATTTGGAAATTCTTTTTAATAAAACAAAAATACAAAAAATATCAATATTGTCAACATTTACGGGCTTAAATAAATAATTAGACGATTTTACTATCATAAAGGTAAAATGTTTAGTAACTTCACAGGTACAAAAAGAAATTATTTACTAACCACCAATTAAAATGAAGAAACTAATCTTTGCTTTAGTGGCCATGCTTCTCCCGATAGGGTTGCTGGCACAATCTTCAGTGACCGGCGTGGTTGTGGACACCCAGGGCGAGCCCGTGATCGGGTGCGGCGTGTTCGAGGCAGGCAATGCCACGAACGGCGTCGTAACCGGCAACGACGGTTCCTTCGCCATCAAGGTGCCCGCCAACGCGACTCTTCAGTTCTCGTGCATCGGCTATGCCGACCAGCAGATTCCCCTGAACGGAAAGACCCAGCTCCGGGTCATCCTCTCGGAATCCACTGAGTTCCTCAACGAGGTCATGGTCGTGGCCTTCGGTACCACCACCAGGGAGGCATTCACGGGATCGGCCGGAACCATGGGCGAGGACGAACTCTCCAAGGTGCAGCTCTCCAACGCCGCCCAGGCCCTCGCAGGCCGCGTCGCCGGCGTGCAGATCAACAACACCTCCGGCCAGTTCGGCAGCTCTCCCACCATCACCATCCGCGGCGTCGGTTCCATCTACTCCGACACCCAGCCTCTCATCGTCGTGGACGGCATGCCCTATGACGGCGACCTCAACCTCATCAACAGCAACGACATCGAATCGATGGTCGTGCTCAAGGATGCGGCTTCCAACGCCCTGTACGGCGCACGAGGCGCCAACGGCGTCATCATGATCACCACCAAGAAGGGAAAGATAGGCGACGCCAAGATCACCGTCGACGCCAAGTGGGGCGTGAACAGCAACGCACTGCAGCTCTACAACACGGTGACCACCCAGCAGTTCTACGAAACCTATTACAAGACCCTCTACAACCAGGCCGTGCTCGACGGCAAGAGCGCCGCGGACGCACACGCCCTCGCGAACGCCGGCGTGCAGAGTTCCACCACCGGCCCCGGTTACATGGTTTACACCGTTCCGCGCGGCGAAGACTTCATCCTCACCGGCGGCACCATGAACCCGAAAGCCACACTCGGCGCCTTCCACAACTACGGCGGACAGACCTTCTGGATCCAGCCCGACGACTGGGAGAAGGAGGGCCTGCAGAACGGCTTCCGTCAGGAATACAACGTTTCGATATCCGGTGCGGTAGACAAGATAAACTACTACTCTTCAATCGGTTATCTGAACCAGGAAGGTATTCAGGAGAACCAGGACCAGAAGCGTCTCACCGCCCGTCTGGGCGCTGACTATCAGGCAAAGCCCTGGCTCAAGGTGGGTGCCAACTTCAACTACACCCATTACGTCTACCACCAGACTTCCGAAGGCACCCTGAACGCCGGCTTCATCTGGCAGACCATCAAGACGCAGGCCCCGGTCTATCCGGTTTACCTGCGCGATGCCAACGGCAACATCATGAAGGACAAATGGGGCCTCGACATGTACGACTTCGCCCAGTCCTACGGCATGAACAGGGCGGGCGGAACCGGCGGCAACACCATCTTCGGCAACAAGTACGACAATTCCGGCCATGACGGCAACTCCATCACCGCCAAGGGATATGCCGACTTCAAGCTGCTGCCGTTCCTCACCTTCACCATCAACGCCAGCGCATACGACTACGACCGCAAGTACACCTATATCACCAGCCCGTTCGTAGACTACTACACCAACTCCTCCGACAACGGCTACCTCTACAAGAGCCAGCAGAGGGACTTCTCCTACAACACCCAGCAGCTGCTCAACTTCAACAAGGGCTTCGGCAAGCACAACGTGGGGCTCATGGTCGGCCACGAGTACTACAACACCAAGTATGAGTTCATGGACATGTCGGGCCGCAACTTCGGCATCGACGGCGTGACCGAACTCGACGCCCTCCTGCAGCTCAACCCCACTCCCTCTTCGAGTTCGAGCGTCTACAACAATGAAGGTTACTTCTCCCGCGCGCTCTACGACTACGACGGGAAGTACTACCTTTCGGCATCGTTCCGCCGCGACGCTTCATCGCGCTTCAACGTGAACCACCGCTGGGGTAACTTCTGGTCGGCAGGCGCCGCGTGGGTGATATCCAAGGAAAGCTTCTTCAACGTTCCCTGGGTGAACACCCTCAAGTACAAGGCCTCCATCGGCTCGCAGGGTAACGACAACATAGGCAACTATCTGTATGCCAACTCCTACGACATCGTGAACAACGACAACAAGGTGGCATTCCAGTGGCGCCAGAAAGGCACCGAGGACATCACCTGGGAGACCAATACCAACTTCAACACCGGCTTCGAATTCGAACTGTTCGACTACCGCCTCACCGGAAGCATCGACTACTTCTACCGCAAGACCTCCAACATGCTGTTCCAGATCAGCACTCCGCCGTCCATCGGCTACAGCAGCTACTGGACCAACCTCGGCGACATGCGCAACACCGGTTTCGAACTCGACCTCCACGCAGGCATAGTCCGCAACAAGAACTTCCAGTGGAACGTCGACTTCAACATCTCCACCGCGAGGGACAAGGTGCTTTCGCTCCCCGACGACCTCAAGACCGTACAGGTCGGAGACCACATGGGATACATCAACGAGGACACCTCCTTCATCTCGAAGTACCGCTACTACATCGGTGAAGGCCTTCCGCTGTACAGCTGGTATCTCCGCTCCTATGCGGGCGTGGATCCCGAAACCGGCGAAGCCCTCTACTGGAAGGACGTGACCGACGAAGAAGGCAATCCCACCGGCGAGAAGGTGACCACCAATATCGGAACCGAAGGCTCCTACTATCTCAACGGAAACGCGGCTCCCAAGTTCTACGGCGGCTTCGGCACCCAGTTCTACCTCTACGGTTTCGACCTCTCCGTCAACCTGACCTACCAGATCGGCGGCCTTGCCTACGACTACGCATATCAGGTGATCATGCACAACGGCAGCGGCAACCAGATCGGAACCACCTGGCACAAGGACATCCTCAACGCCTGGACACCGGAGAATACCAACACCGACGTTCCCCGTCTGAACCAGACCGACGCCTACACCTCCACGACCTCCGACAGGTTCCTCGTGGACGCGAGCTATCTCAACTTCCAGAACGTGAACTTCGGATACACCTTCCCGGCCAGGTGGACCCAGGCCCTGAAGGTCGACAAGATCCGCATCTACTGTTCTGCGGAAAACCTGTTCTTCATCTCGAAGAGGCAGGGTATGGATCCCCGTTACTCGATTGCCGGATGGAACAACATGTCTTCGAACAACCCCATCCGTACAGTGTCCGGCGGTATAACTCTCACTTTCTAAAATGGACAAGATCATGAAAAAGTATATTTTGTTCGCTTCGTCGCTTCTGCTTGCCCTCATGCTGAGCGGCTGTATCCAGGAGACCTTCCCCACCAGCTATGTGCTTGACAGCCAGATTGCCATGTCGGAATCTGCCACCGAGGGCATGATGAACGCAGTCTATTCCACCCTCGCGGGCTCCGACCCGCTCAATGACGGCCCGATGCCCTACGGCGGACTCAAGGTCATGCTCGACCACGGCACCAGCTCGCTCATCAGCCCGGGATACAACGGTTTCAACACAATGCTGCAATACTCGTACGGAAACTTCTCGTACACGAACCGGTCGAGGTGGCCGTCGGCTCTCTACTATGTATATATCAAGAGCGTCAACGACATCATCAGCCTCTATCCCGAGGGCACCGAGCTCACCGCCGTGCAGAAGGGATATCTGGGCCAGTGCTACGCCTTCAGGGCCCTCCACTACATGGAGCTCACCGAGATAATGGAGTGGAAGAAACCCACCGATCCTATAATCACCGAGAAGCTCACCATGCCCGAAAGCGACCTCACCAATCTCGGCGTCCCCATCGTAACCGAATCCACCAGCAGCGATGTGGCCTCCAACAACCCCAGGGTCACCATTGACGAGAACTTCGACCTCATCCTCTCCGACCTTGCCAAGGCTGAGGATCTGCTCTCCGACTTCGTCCGCACCGACAAGGTACAGCCCGACCTGAGCGTCGTCTACGGCCTTTACGCCCGCGCTTACCTGTATCTGGCTTCGAGGGCAAAGACCCTGGCCGCCAAGTACACCGACGAGGCCGCCCTATGGAAGAGCTGCTACGACTATGCGCAGAAGGCCATCGCCGCCTCCGGCTGCACGCCTCTCACCGAGACCCAGTGGCTCGATCCCGTCAACGGCTTCAACAACCGCACTTCGCAGAATTCCTGGATGCTCGCTTATTCCGTATCGGCCAGCAACACCGACGCCGTGGAAACCTCCTGGAGCCCCGCCAACATCATGGGCACCGAGACCAACTACATCGTCTACGGCTGGCGCGTAGGCCGCGGCCTTGCACGCCACTGGTACGAGAGGCTGTCCGACAAGGACTGGCGCAAGAAGTCCTGGCTCGATCCCAACTTCTTCTACGAAAGCAAGAACCAGAAACCCGGCGAACCCTATCTCATCGAAAGGGACGCCTCCGGCAAGCTCATCAACAACAAGTGGAGCCTTACCGACGACAACACCAGCAACGAGCAGTCCCAGTGGTCCGACGAATACGACGGCAGACTCTCCGACGGCTGGAAATACACGCTCAACAGCAGCGCCTCATGGGTGCGCAAGCAGTGCAGCGTGGCCAACGGCTTCCTCGCATTCCCGAACCTCTACCTGAACCTCAAGTTCCGTCCGCACGCAGGCGGCTGGGATGACGTCTATACCGGCGGCATCATCGACTGGCCCATGATGCGCGTGGAGGAAATGTACTTCATCAAGGCCGAGGCAGCCCTCCACACCCAGGGAGCCGGCGCCGCCAAGAGCGAGCTCGAGTCCTTCATGAAGAGCTACAGGTACTCCGACTACAGCTGCAACGCCTCTTCCTCCGAAGACGTGCTCGAGGAGCTCATGTTCGAGAAGAACATCGAACTCTGGGGCGAAGGCGTGAACTACTTCGACGACAAGCGTCTCGAAAGGGGCCTGTACAGGGCTTATTACGGCTGCAACCTCACCAGGGACCAGCAGGTAATCAACTGCAGCGGCATATTCCCCGGATGGACGCCGATGTTCTCCCAGACCGAGATGAACGCCAACACCGCGATTCTCCACTACAACACCCCGATCAATGCCGTTGCCAGATATCATGACGCAATGACTCTCGACGAGATCAAGGCCCATTATCTGGATCCCATCGACATCACCCAGCTCAAATTCTAAACAGTGGACATCATGAAACTTTTCGGTAAACTTTTCATATCCGCAATTGCGGCGACAGCCGTCCTTGCACTCTCTTCCTGCACCGGAAACCAGGAGGAACCGGGCGGAGGGTCCAGCACTGAGAGCTTCTTCTTCCAGCAGAACCTAAGCTACAACCTCCTCACGAATCCCGAGATCAACGTCCCGGTAGTCCGTCTCGGAAAGTCGGGCGACCTTACCGTGAACGTCAGCTCCACGGGAGATTCCGAATTCACCGTGCCTTCTTCCGTCACCATCAAGGACGGCGACCGCACGGCATACCTTGCCGTGACCTACAACAAGGAAAGCCTGCAGTTCAACAAGCTGTACAATCTTTCCATAAAGATTTCAGGCTTCACCTCAATGTACGGTTACGAGAACGCCGACATCACCATCGAATGGCCCACCTCGTTCTTCTCCTACGGAACGGGCGGAATCGAAGAAGGCTGGTGGGGCGAGTTCGAAGAGAAGGAACTGTTCGTAAGGGATTACGCCAACAACATATACCAGTGCTATCTTCCCGAATGCTGGGGTCACGACTCCGGCGGAAAGGAGGCCGGCTACCCGGTACAGGACTATGTATTCTATTGGAACACAGCCACCAACTTCCTCTACATCCCCCTTCAGGAGATGGGCTGCGAAGACTGGTGCATAGCCGACAAGGGTTCCATTGCGTGCAAGTTCGGAGGCCCCGACTACGCTGAAGGCTCGTCCGACTGGATGGACTACATCGACAACTTCTACAAGCAGCACACCGAGTTCGTCCATCCGTACTACGATCCCTCCAACAAGACCTTCTACCTCAGCAACTCCGCCGCCGTTTCCCCGGCAACAGGCGCGGTCGTCTACGGAGATGCCGTGTTTGACAAGTACACCCTGGATTAATTCGTCATAAGCGGCCCGCCCGGGTTACGCGGGCCGCTTTGATATTTTGATATGAAAAAAATACTTCTATTGCTGGCCCTGGGGCTGGTAATGATGTCGTGCGGCCCCAAATCCACCGGCGACGCCCAGGCTCAGGCAGCCAAAGCGCTGGCAGAGAGGGTGTTGGGCCCCAAGGCGAAGCATTTCGCCTTCCGGACCGCTGCGGCTCCGGAAGCACAGGCTGACTGGTACCGGCTCTCCCGGAAGGGAGGGAAGATCCTGATCGAGGGGAACGACGCCAATTCCATGGCGGTAGCCTTGAACCATTATCTCAAGTACTACTGCAAAGTGGAATACGGCTGGTTCCTGGGCGATTCCTTCACCCTTCCCACAAAGCTTCCCGCCATCCCCGAGCCCATTGAAGGCACCGCCCGGGTGAGGGATCGTTTCTTCCTCAACTACTGCACTTTCGGCTACACCATGCCGTGGTGGCAGTGGGCGGACTGGGAGCACTTCATCGACTGGATGGCCCTCAACGGCGTGAATCTGCCGCTGGCGATAACGGGGCAGGAAAGCATCTGGTTCAGGATATGGACCGGGATGGGCCTGGATCCGGACGAGGTGAAATCGTATTTCACCGGGCCGTCTCATCTGCCCTGGCACCGCATGCAGAACATCGACCGCTGGGGAGGCCCGCTCCCCGACGGGTGGCTGGACAAGCAGCTGGAGCTTCAGAAGCGGATCTGCGCTCGTGAGCGCGAGCTGAACATGAAGCCCGTGCTGCCCGCGTTCGCAGGCCATGTGCCCGCCGAACTGGCGAAGGTATGCCCCGAAGCGAAACTCACGAAACTGGAGGCCTGGAGCGGTTATCCCGACGAATACGCCTGCACTTTCCTGGACCCGATGGATCCCCTTTACACGGAAATACAGAAAAAGTTCGTGGCGCTCGAAAGTGAAATCTACGGGACCGACCACATCTACGGCATCGACATCTTCAACGAACTCACTCCCCCGAGTTGGGAGCCCGAATACCTGGCGAGGGTGAGCAAGCAGGTCGACGAAAGCCTGCTGGCAGCAGATCCCGACGCCACCTGGCTGCAGATGGGATGGATGTTCTACAACGACCGCGACAAGTGGACCGACGAGAGGGTGCACGCCTACCTGACCTCCTTCCCGGTGGAAAGGCAGCTCATGCTCGACTACTACTGCGAAAGGCAGGAAGTCTGGCGCCGCACCGACAGGTTCCACGGCGTGCCTTACATCTGGTGCTACCTTGGAAACTTCGGTGGCAACACCGCCCTGGTGGGCCAGTTAAGGTATGTCAACTCTTTGATTGACAAGACGTTCGAAGAAGGAGGAAGCAATTTCACGGGGCTGGGCGCAACGCTCGAGGGCTTCGACTGCAACCCCTTCATGTATGAGTTCATATTCGAGAAGGCCTGGCATGTTTCGGCATGGCCGGACGGCGGGGCCGCGGATGTAACCGACAGCATTCCGCTGTGGACCTCGGCTCTTGCAGACCAACGTGCCGGCGGCGCGTCCGAAGCGGCCAGGGAAGCCTGGAAGATACTGATAGACAGTGTCTACACAGGCCGCTCCACTCCCGGTCAGTCGCCCTATCTGAGCCAGAGGCCCAACATCGGCAGGTCGCGCACCTACTACTGCAACGCCAGGATATACTACGACAACTCCAACCTCTCGCTCGCGCTCGGAAAGCTGCTGGACACGGACGGAAGGAACTCGGCCTACACCTTCGACCTTGCCAACGTAACCAGGCAGCTGCTGTCCAATTACTTCGGCGACCTCAAGCTGCGCTACGACGCCGCATATGAAAAGAGGGACCGCGAGACCATGAAAGCGCTTTCCTCCGAGATGCTGTCCGTGATGGACGACATCGACAGGGTAATCGCCACTCATCCCTATTTCCTTGTGGGCAAATGGATTGCGGATGCCCGTTCGTGGGGGACCACTCCCGCGGAGGAAGACTATTTCGAGTCGAACGCCCGCAACCTCATCACCACCTGGAGCGACAAGGACCAGCTGCTGAACGACTATGCGGCCCGCACCTGGAACGGGCTCACGGCCACCTTCTACAAAGTGCGCTGGGAGAAGTTCTTCAAGGCTGTGGAGGCCTGTCTCGACGAGGGATCGAAGTGGGACGACGCCCACTACGAGGCCTTCTGCGAAGACGTCACCACCTTTGAGAAGACATGGTGGACCGACCGCACGGGGACCTTCTCCGCAAAGCCCGCGGGCGACGTCAGGGCCATCGCAGCCGAACTCCACGAAAAATACAAGGACAAAATCTGACAATATACCGCACCTAAACTTTTCATTTGTTGCCGCCGGCCCCGAAGACGATTTCGCGACCGGCGGTTTTTTTTGTATATTTGGGGGAATAATCTTTTTGACATTCCTCTATCTATTCTATCTATGGCAAAGACGAAGACGGTTTGGTACTGCACCAGTTGCGGGAATGAGTATCCCCAGTTTCTGGGGAGATGCCCCGCGTGCGGCGAATGGAACACGATGAAGGAGATGACGGTGGAGCCCAAGAAGGCCACCGCCGGGGCGAAGGGTGTGGCGAAGGCCGCGAGCTCCGAGCGCAAGCCCCTGAAGCTTAAAGAGATAGATTATTCCAGGGAAGACCGCGTCAGCCTGGGCCTGCCCGAGGTGGACAGGCTGCTCGGCGGCGGCATGGTGAGGGGCTCCCTGGTGCTCATAGGGGGCGAGCCCGGCATAGGCAAGAGCACCCTTTCGCTGCAGATTCCCCTCTGCGCGAAGGGCCTCAGGACCCTGTACGTCACCGGCGAGGAAAGCGCCCGCCAGGTAAAGATGAGGGCCAACCGGCTCTCGGGGGGCGGAGCAGGCGCGGACGGAAGGGAAGACGCCGGGCAGGACAACATCAACATCTACTGCGAAACCCTGATAGACAACGTGATAGCCGAGGCTACCGAAAGCAGGCCCGGCCTGATGATAGTGGATTCGGTGCAGACGATGTACACCGAAAGCGTCGATTCCACTCCGGGGTCGGTGAGCCAGATAAAGGAGGTCGCCGCCATGCTGCTGCGCTTCGCAAAGGAGACGGGGGTGCCGGTAATCCTCATCGGCCATATCACCAAGGACGGCTACATCGCAGGCCCCAAGATACTCGAGCACATCGTGGACGTGGTGCTTCAGTTCGAGGGCGAGAACCGCGGTTCGTACAGGATACTCCGCAGCATCAAGAACCGCTTCGGCAGCACCAGCGAGATAGCGGTGTTCGAGATGACCGGGGCCGGCCTTCGCGAAGTTGCGAACCCTTCCGAACTGCTCATCCCCATGCACGGCGAAGGCCTCAGCGGAACCGCCATATGCGCATCTCTCGACGGCACCAGGCCGCTTCTGTTCGAAGTGCAGGCCCTGGTGTCCACGGCCGTCTACGGCACCGCCCAGCGCAGCGCCACCGGCTTTGACACGAGGCGCCTCAACATGCTTCTGGCCGTGCTCGAAAAGAGGGCCGGATTCCATCTCGGCGCCAAGGACGTCTTCCTGAACATGGCGGGAGGGCTGAAGGTGAGCGAACCGGCGGCCGACCTGGCCGTGGTGGCCGCGGTGCTCTCGAGCAACTTCGACTTCGCCCTTCCCTCCGACATTTGCCTTGCAGGGGAGGTCGGCCTCAGCGGAGAGATACGTCCTGTGCCTCAGACAGACCGCCGCGTGGCCGAAGCCGCACGACTGGGGTTCAAGAAAATCTATGTTAGCAGTTTCGAAAAGCTGCCGTCCCAGGAAGGCATCAAAACCGTCAGGGTGGCGGACATTCCGGAGCTCGTAAAAAAGCTTTTCAAATAGAAATTCTCCGATTAAAAAACTCTACAAAAACTCTATACATGGCAGGGCAATCTTACACCCTACCACTTTTATACCATTAATTGTCAGAACTTTAACCGCACAAAGAAGAGGCCGAAATCTTACACACCCCAAATAAAAATCTCTACAATGCTTGTTTTGGCCGGACAATTTGCATATCTTTACATTCGGAGAAGGGAAGAGCCCCGCCCAAACGCTGATAACCAATGAAACTGTTCGGAATTTTCTCTACAAACAAGGCCGAGAACACCATCAAAGCCATAGACAATCTCCTCATCACGGTGGACAGCTCAGTGCAGGTGTTCCGCGACGGCGTAAAGAATTACCTCTACTCCGAGCCCGCCGCCTTCAAGGACAACCTCTCCGCCATGGCGGGCCTCGAGAGCGAAGCCGGCGCCCTCCGCAGGGAAATCGAAACCTATCTCTACTCCCGCGGTTCGCTCCTGCGATCGAGGGGCGACATCATGCGCCTCCTCGAAAGGCTCGACCACATAATCTCCATCATCAGCAGCGACCTCATCCAGTTCGAGATAGAAACCCCCAAGGTACCGCCTTCCCTGAGGAAAGAATACGTCAAGCTCTCGGAGCTGGCGTCGATGGCGGTGGAGAGCTGCATTCCGGGCGTCAAGGCCTATTTCGACTCCCCCGGTTCGGTTTCGGAACGGATAAACATCGTTTACTTCTACGACAAGGAGGCCACCAAGCTCGCCCAGAGCATAAAAAGGACGGTATTTCACGAGATGGACGACCTCAAGCTCAGCGAAAAGTTCCACCTGAGGTATTTCGCGCTCCACATCGAGGACCTTTCCAACGCGGCGATGAAAGTGGCCGAACAGCTTTCGGTAATGAGCATCAAACGCAATCTTTAGCATGGACACGGCAGCGCTTCTCACGTTGGTTCTTGCGGCAGGCCTTACAGCCTGCATGTCCGCGTCGGCGGAAATGCCCGCCGTGAGAGGCGCCGTGCTCGCCACCGGCCTGAACGAGAACCGCGTGTTCAAGCTGCTGCTCCCGCTCATCGCGGCCGCGGCCCTGGCAATCCCAGTATGGGCGCCCCTCCCAGCCCAAAGGGCATTCTATGCCATGCTCGGCGAAGAGAGTGCGATGGAGTTCCTGCACATGGCGCTTGCCTGCGCGATTACGGTCATAATCTGCTCGCGCATAAGCAAGTACACCTCACCGGCACTGGCCGCCGCCGGCGCCTTCTTCGGAGGCAGGCTGCCGGAGGGGCAGACAGTCGGCCGGGAGGCCCTCGGTTTCGCGGTGACGTGGTTCGCGGCGGCAGCTCTTTCGGCCATTCTCGCGCTCGTTGTCTTCAAGGTGGCCGACAGCCTTATCAGCCACAGGAAAACGCATCTCCTCAGGCTGGACGCCCGCATCAAAACCATGCTCCACGCCTGCGCCATCCTGCTGCTGGCGGCAAGCTTCTTCAACCTCTCGCCCCTTCCCGGAGCGGCTCTCACTTCGGCCTTTGGCACCGGAGCCGCTGCCGCCGTGGGGTGCATCCTCTGCATGATTGCAGGTTACGCGCTCACCTTTAACCATATACGCCGGAGCTCATGGGAGTTCGCCGACCGCGACCTCGACATCAGCGGCCCCGCCCTGCTGGGCGTGCTGCTGTCTTCAGCGCTGGTGCTCGCGGCAGCCCCGGTGCCCGTCTCCCCCGTCCTGATCATCCTCTCGGCCACGGCCGGAGTCTCCCTTTCGGGCGACGAAATCATCCTCGACCGCAGGACCGCCGGGCAGACGGCCCTTTCGGCGGCGGCAACCCTCGCGGTGGGGTTCCTCCTCGGTTTCGGCTTCAACTTCGCGAGCGAGCCGCTCGGAATCATCGCGCTGCTCGCCCTGCTGCTCTGCATCTTCGCAATCGACGGCTACCTGCGGCTGCAGAAAGAGAAGGAACTCCAGCGCAGCATCATCCTCTCCCGGGAACAGCAGATCGAGTCGAACCGCCGGTCCCTCACGGCGCTGGAGGTAAAGGCCGAAATGGCGGAGAAGGACCTCACCCACAAGCTGGAAATGAAGCGCAGGCAGCTGGTAGATTTCGCCCTTGGCATAGGCGAGCAGAAAAAATACATGGAGGACCTGTACGCGGGCATGCAGGACGCGCGCGCGGCGGACGGCTCCGCCGAAAAGGACCGCATCCTCGACGAAATGCTCGGCACCCTCCGCGAAAGGATGTATTTCACCCGCGAGATGAACGACTTCTACGCCCAGAGCGAAGTGCTCCACAAGGACTTCAACGTGCGCCTGCGCGAGCGTTTCCCCAACCTCACCGAAAACGAACACAAGCTGGCGAATCTCCTCCGGCAGGGCTTCTCCAGCAAATACATAGCATCCCTGATGAACATTACGCCCAAAAGCGTGGAAATAAACCGCTACCGCCTGCGCGCCAAGCTCGGGCTGAAGCGTGAAGACAATTTAACCCAATTCATAAAAACCATTTAATTTATGCGAAAAACACTACTGACATTATTTGCGGCGCTGATTGCTGTAATCGCAGTCAATGCCCAGACCGTCAAGCTCAACCAGTACGGAGTTGCTGTTGAGTCCGACGTGCTCGACGTAGAAGCCCAGGACGGCATCCTGGTCATCGAGTCTCCCGAAAGCGGGTACAAGATCTGGTTCGACAACCGCGTGCAGGTCGACGGAGGCATGTATTTCGGAGCACCCGAATACGCCGACGCCATCGGCAACGGCACCAGCATCCGCCGCGCCCGTTTCGCCGTGAAGGCCCAGGTCGACAAGAACTGGTACGGCGAATTCGACATGGACCTCGCCAACGGTCTCGTCGAGCTCAAGGACGCCATCGTCCGCTTCACCGGAATCCCCAACCTGGACCTCCAGGTGGGCAACTTCAAGGAGAATTTCTCCATCCAGCGCAACACCACTTCCCGCTACCTGCAGTTCATCGAGCGTCCCATGATCTGCTCGGCCCTCGCCCCGTCGCGTCACCTCGGCTTCAACGCCAAGTACGCCAACGGCCTCATCTGGGCTTCAGCAGGCGTCTTCGCCCAGAAGGTCGCAGGCATCGAGGAATGGGACCTCACCGCCGACAACAACAAGGACTTCGGCCGCAACTCGGGTTATTCCGCAACCGGCAAGCTGGTCATCCGTCCTCTCTACAAGCTGGAAAATGCCAGCCTCCACATCGGCGGCGCCGTCTCCTACCGCACCGCCAAGGTCACCGACGACTCCTACGGCTGCTACCGCGCGAGCGCCCGCAACTCCACCAACATCAACCGCAAGAAGTACATCGACACCGACAATCTTCCCGGCTTCAACCACAATCTCCTCTACACCGCCGAACTCGCGGGCCACTGGGGAGGTCTCCGCTACGAGGCCGCCTACATGGCAACCGACGTTTATTTCAATGCGGATGCAGTCGATCCCACCCCCAAGCACTTCTGGGGCTGGTATGCACAGGCCGGCTACCTTCTCTTCGGCGGCAGGCAGCGCTACGACGCCAAGGGCGGCAAGTATACCAAGGTCGAGCGCGGCCAGAAATGGGGCGACATCGAGCTCTGCGCCCGTTACGAGTACGCCAACCTCAACAGCACCAACGTCTACGGCGGCAGCGCAGAAGCTTATTGCGCAGGCATCAACTGGTGGATCACCAACAATGTCCGCATGCAGCTCAACTACCAGTACAACAACAACGACCGCTATGCAAACGGCAAGGGCAAGCTCAACGTCGGCCTCGATTCCGCAGGCAAGCCCACCAAGGACTACACCAAGGTCGCCAACGCCACCGGCAAGGCCGGCGTGGACTACAGCATGGTCTCCCTCCGCTTCGAAATCGACTTCTAACCCCTTAACACCGAACAATCATGAAAAAGATATTCTTTATTGCAACAGCAGTCGTCCTGGCTGTCACGGGCTGCGTTAAAGACGAAGTGTACGAAGGTCCTTCCTCCATCGACAAGGTGGTTTTCCTCCCCGAGGCGCCCACTTCCAATGACGACATCACCGTTACCGCAACCGTCTCCGGCCTGCAGGCCGTCAAGACCGCCACGCTCAACTACAACGGCGCTTCCGCAGCGATGACCGGTTCCGGCAGCAGCTGGTCCGCCACCATTCCCGCGCAGGCCGACGGCACCGAAGTCAGCTTCACCGTCACCGTCGTCAACGAGGCCGGCTTCACCACCACTTCCGACAAGTTCAGCTTCAAGGTGGGCGACCCCGCCACCGACTGGAGCAAGCTCAAGCTCAACGAGGTTTACGGCGCAGGCGCCGACGAGGAGAAATTCTTCGAGCTCTACAACGGCAGCGACTTCCCCATCAAGCTCACCGGCGTCACCATCAACAAGGACGAGTCCCTCACCTGGACCGGCATCGACGGCGAGGTAGTGCCCGCCAAGGGCTTCTTCGCCATCATAGGCGGCAAGGGCACCACCCCGAGAGGCTTCAACAGCGGCTTCTCCGCCAAGAAGAGCGTCCTCATCGAGCTCTTCTCGCCCGACGGCACCAAGCTCGACGCCTTCCAGCGCGGCGACAAGGACGACAGCGGCGCATGGGGCGCATCCCTCTCCAACAACAAGGGCTCCTGGAGCCGCATCCCCGACGGCACCGGCAAGTGGCAGATCACCGATAGCATCACTCCCGGAGAGGCCAACTCCACCTCAGGAACCGACGACCCGAATGTAAAACAATAAATAAACTACAAAATCATGGCAGAACTTAAAATTGGCGAGCAGAGCAAGCCGCGCTTCGAATTCCGCAGCTTCGGTCAGTGCTTCTGCGAGGCGCACAAAAGGATGGCGCGCCTGAGCGTACCTGTTCCCGAGAAGGTTTGGGAACGCACCAGCGACGAGATTTACATCATCTCCGCTAAAAACGACATCAACAACACCAAGATCCGCGGCGGCAAGATGGACATCAAGACCTATGTCCAGACCGTCGACGGCTTCGAGCAGTGGAACCCCCTCATGAAGGGCGAATTCCCCATCTCCAGGGAAGTGCTTGAAAAGGAAGTGTTCCCCGCCTTCATGGTGGAAATGCCCAAGCTCGACAAGGACACCTACACCCTCGATGAATTCATCGCCATGGTGAAGGCCAATCCCGACCTCGCCGCGGTGCGCGTGCACAAGCAGCGCTTCGGCTACATGGTGAACAACACCATCTGCGAAGTGGGCAACGTGCTCATCAACGGCGCCAAGGTGGTCACCATCAACAGCGAGTCCACCGAAATCGAAGACATCAAGAAGACCGTCGCCGACTGCGGCCTCGAAGGAGTCGAGAACATCAACTACCTGCAGGCCATCAAGCGCGTGATCGGCATGATCGACAAACCCCTTGCAAACGAATAGCATTATGGCACAGGAAATTGAAAAGAAATTCTTGGTGAAGGGCGACTTCAAAGCCGACGCCTTCAAGGCCACACGCATCACCCAGGGCTATCTCTGCAGCGTTCCCGAAAGGACCGTCCGCATCCGCGTAAAAGGCGAGAAGGGATTCATCACCGTGAAGGGCATAGGCAACGCCTCCGGCGCGGCCCGCTTCGAATGGGAGAAGGAAATCCCCGTGGACGAGGTGAAGGCCCTGCTCGACCTCGCCGAGCCCGGCGTCATCGACAAGACCCGCTATCTGGTGAAGAACACCGACGGAGTGCACACCTGGGAAGTTGACGAGTTCTACGGCGACAACGACGGCCTCACCGTGGCCGAAGTCGAGCTCGCCGACGAGAACGAGCCCTTCGACAAGCCCTCCTGGATCGGAGAAGAAGTTACCGGAGACCCGAAATACTTCAACTCCATGCTCATGAAGAACCCTTACAAGAACTGGAAGTAAATGGCAGAGAACACGAAGACGATGGCGCCAGAGCAGGCGTACGATCCGCTCGATATGAACAACTACCGTATCGAGAAACTCCCCAAGATGGAGAAGTCCGGTTTTGAAAAATGGATGGCCAGGCTTGGCGTGCCATTGGCGCTCATTGCCTTCGTGTTCATCTACTGGTTCGCCCACATAGGGTTCATCGACAACATCACGGAGGCGGGCGTCACCGGAAAGGCGGTCGCCAGGCTGCAGGAACTGGGCCTTCCGGCCTTCATCCGCAGCAATTACGCAATGCTCGCCATATTCGTGGCGGCGCTCATCCTCTGGATGACGGAGGCCATACCCAATTATCTGACCTCCCTGTTTGTGGTACTCGGAACCGTGCTGTGCGGGGTCACCTCCCAGAAGGAGGCCTTCGCACAGCTCGGCCATCCGGTAATGTGGCTGAACATCCTGAGCTTCATCCTCGCCAGTATGCTGGTGAAGACCAGATTCGCCAAACGGCTGGCGCTGGCCTTCGTGCTCAAGTTCGGCAAGACGGCCAAGGGCGTGCTCTGGAGCTTCCTGCTCATCAACCTGGTGCTCAGCATGTTCATTTCGGCCACCACCGTCAAGGCGGCTATCCTCCTGCCCATCATGATGACGGTCTGCGCCATCTACGGGGCATACGGGGGCAAGCGCAACAACTTTGCCCGCAACCTGGTCATCCAGGAGCTGTTCCAGGTGAACATCGGCGCCAACGCCTTCTATACCGGTAGCGGAGCGCATCTGCTCGCCATCTCCCTGATTTTCGGCGCCACCACCTCCGAATTCGGCTACAGCGACTGGCTCATCAGCTGCGGCCCCATGAGCGTGCTCATCCTGGTGATAGGCCTGCTGCTCAGCATGTACGTGTTCTTCCCCATGAAGAAGGAAGAGCAGAAGCCGCAGATCGAGGGCGGCATGGAGCGGCTGCGCGCGGAACTGGACGCCATGGGCAAGATGACCAAGGAAGAGTGGAAGGCCGTGGCCATCTTCGGCGGCGTGCTGCTGATGTGGTGCACCGACAGCATCCACGGAGTGGACGCCACCACGGTGGCCCTCATCGGCGCCGTCATCGCCCTCTTCCCGGGGATAGGCGTCGTCAAGTGGAACGACGTGGACATTCCCTGGCACCTGATGATCTTCAGCTGCGGCGCATACGTGCTCGGCACCGGCCTCAACGCCACCGGGCTCCCCGGAACCATGGTGAACGCCCTGTTCGACTCGCTCGGAATAGGCGACAACACCCCGTTCTGGGTTCTGTACGTGATACTTACGTTCTTCATGATGTACTCGGGCCTGATCTTCCAGAGCAAGACCATACGCACCATGATTTTCGTTCCCATAGCGCTGGGAGTCGCCCAGAGGTTCGGCTATTCGCCGGTGAGCCTCTCCCTCCCGGTGGCCATGCTCATCGAGCACTGCTATGTGCTGCCGTTCAACAGCAAGCCTGCCGCCCTGCTCTACACCACGAACCAGTACAGCATGACGGACGCCTTCAAGTTCGGCATCACGCTCATGACCATTTCGTGGCTGATCATCCTGCTATGGGGCCAGACCGTGCTCAAATGGCTGGGAATCACTCCCGGGCTCTTTTAACTGAAAGACTGCATTACCATGAATATGACAGTTGAATTTATCCTTAGGATTCTCGCGGCGGCCGGAATGGGCGCCATCATAGGGTTTGAGCGCGAATACAGGTCGAAGGAGGCCGGCGTCCGCACCCATTTCCTGGTCGCCATGGGCTCCGCCCTGTTCATGATTATTTCGGCCTACGGATTCGAAGGCGTGGAGGCCGGGCGTTTCGACGTCGCACGCATTGCCGCCCAGGTGGTTACCGGCATCGGTTTCCTGGGTGCGGGCGTAATCATTTTCCAGAAGAATTCCGTACACGGCCTCACCACTGCCGCAGGGCTCTGGGTGACCGCCGCCATAGGCCTCGGCTGCGGAGGCGGAATGTATGTTTTGTCGGGCGTCGGCACCCTGCTGGTGCTCGCGGGGCTCGAGCTCCTCAACTTCGCGCTGCCGCAGATGAGCGAGAAACCTGTCATGGTGTCCTTCCTGGCCAATTCCAGGAACGCTCTCGTCGATGCGGTCAACGCCATGAAGGAGCGCAGGATAAAGGTCTGGTCCTACTCCGTCAGCGCATTGGACGACGGAGGCTACAAGGCCAGCGTGCTCGTGAAAGTGCGTCGCGGCGACTACATGAAGATGCTGGGCGAAATGCTCGACACCGCCCCCGGAATAAAGTTCCTGAGCATAGAATAATCAGGCCCTGGGGATGTTCAGCACTTCCAGGGCGCTGAGTTTTCCGCTTTCAAGCCTGAAGCGGAGGGCGGTGCGCATGACCTGCCAGCCCTGAAGGCCGGACGCCCCCGGATTGAGGTACATCATTCCGTATTTCTCGTCCCACTGCACCTTGAGGATATGGGAATGCCCGCATACGAAGATGTCGGGCCGGGTGGCCCTTATGAGCTCCTGGGCCCGCGGGTAGTAATGCCCGGGCGAGCCCCCGATATGGGTGATGAGAATCTTCGAGCCTTCCTCCGTAAAAAACTGATATTCAGGAAATTCCTCGCGGATATCGGGGCCGTCACAATTACCGTATACGCCCACGACCGGCTTGCATTCGCGCAGCTGCGCCACAAGGCCCGGACTTCCTCCCCAGTCCCCGGCATGCCAGATTACGTCCACCGGCCCGAAAAAGTCGGCGAACTCGCGGTCGAAGCGGCCATGTGTGTCGGAAATCAGGCCAATGTACATTACTTGCCGATTTCCTTCAGGTGTTTCTCCCACTCCCAGGCCGAAGCGAGGGTTTCCGCGGTGCTGCGCCTGGCCTTCCAGCCGAGCTTCTCATTGGCGAGGGTCGGGTCGGCCCAGATGGCGGTGATGTCGCCCGCGCGCCGCGGCGCGAACGCCCAGTTCACCTTGACGCCGTTCACCTCTTCGAAGGTGTCGATGATTTCCTTGACGCTCAGGGGGGTGCCAGTTCCGATGTTGAAGATTTCGTAGCGCTCTTCCATCAGGCCGTCGAGCATGCGGCGCACGGCGCACACGTGAGCCTTGGCAAGGTCGACGATGTCGATGAAATCGCGTTTGCAGGTGCCGTCCTCGGTGGGATAGTCGTTCCCGAAGACGCTGAGGCACTCGCGCTTGCCGATTGCGGTCTGGGTGATGAAAGGCACCAGGTTGTTGGGCACTCCGCGGGGCAGCTCGCCGATGAGGGCCGAGGGGTGAGCCCCGATGGGGTTGAAGTAGCGGAGGGCGATGCCGCTGATGCCAGGGTAGGCCTTCACGCTGTCGCGGAGAATGTCTTCGCACATCACCTTGGTGTTGCCGTAGGGGCTTTCGGCCGGCTTGCGCGGGGTCTTTTCGGTGACGGGGCACTTGTCTGGCTGTCCGTAGACGGTGGCGCTGCTCGAAAACAGCACGTTGCCGCCGCGCCTGCGGACCTGCTCCATGATGTTCATGAAGCTCGTGAGGTTGTTGCGGTAGTATTTCAGGGGTTCGTTCACGCTTTCCCCGACCGCCTTGAAGGCGGCGAAATGGATGACCGCGTCGATCCTGAACTCGTCGAAGAGGCCGTTCACCTTTTCCGCGTCGCAGAAATCCATCTTTACCAGGGGCATTTCGCGGCCCAGGATCCTGCACACGCCGTCGTAGTTGGTTTCGTCGCAGTTCGAGAAGTCGTCGGCTATTACGACATGATATCCCGCCTGGGCGAGTTCCACGGTCACATGGCTCCCTATGAAGCCCGCTCCGCCAGATACAAGTACTGTTTTCATCTTGATTATTGTTTTTGTTGATTTTCACGTGATTTTGCGAGCGAGAACTCGCAGCCGCAGAAGGTCTGGTTGTAAAAGCCCTGCTCCCTGATTATCTCGTTCCGTCTGGGCTGCAGCCCACCCTTGCGCCAGTTCTGCGCCCAGAACACGAGGGGCTTCCCCGTCTGTGCGCTCACCTCCGCAACCGCACTGCGGCCCTCTTCATCCACCTGCTCCAGATTCTTCCAGCGGGAAGATGCCAGCGAGGTGGCAAGGCAGTCGAAACCGCCCTCAGCGGCATGGCGGGCCGCCCGCAGCAGGCGGTACCTGAAGCACAGGGCGCAACGTTTCCCGCGTTCTGGACAGTCCTCCGGGGAAAGCGGAGGGGTCCCCTCGCGGGAAAGCCCGTCCTTTATGAATTCCAGCCATCCGGCATGATCGTAACGGTCGACCACCACCGGAACTCCGAACGAAGCGGCATAAGGCTCCAGGACGGCGAGACGCCTGGAATTCTCCCCGGCGGTGCAGATGTTGGAATTGCTCCAGAACACGGTCGGCTCCAGCCCTTCCGCCGCCATCTTTTCGATGATGGCGCCGGAACACGGAGCGCAGCATACGTGCAGCAGTATCTTCCGGCCTGGAGGGTTGAGTGTCATTGCTGCGGTATATCGTTGATATCCACCAGGTTGTTGAGTATGGCATAAACCGTAAGGCCCGCCACCGTCTTGATTCCGGTCTTGCGGGTGATGTTCTTGCGGTGGGTGATTACGGTGTTTATGGAGATGTTGTGCCGGTCGGCTATCTCCTTGTTCAGCAGCCCCTGGGCAACGCTCACCAGAATCTCTTTTTCGCGGGCGGAAAGGGCGTCCCCGGATTCTTCGTCGGGCTCTTCGTCTGCCTTGACGGATACATGCGGCCCCGGATGCTCGAGGATGCGCACCATCGGCACCAGCACGCCGTCCTCGATGCGGGTATGGCAGGTGAGGTCGTTCTGGAGCGCATATATGTAGTTGAGCAGCCGCACCCTCAGCGAATCGTCGCACACGGTGGGCAGACTCTTGAGTATCAGGTTCTTGAGGTCTGAGAGCTTTTCGTCTATATTGGAGTGGTTCTCCTCGAAGCGGTCTATCGAATAGGTGGGGGACGACTTGCCCAGCAGCAGGTTCTGCACATAGGGGATGACCTCCCCCTCTTCGTAGGCGAAGTGCTTTTCGAGCTCGGCCTTGTAGTCGCTGAAGAATTTCCAGATCACCTTCTTCTGCGCTGCGGTGCAGGGAGAGATGAGGTTCTCGATGCTGGAGGCTATCAGCACCAGCGCGTTGTTCATGTAGTAGTCGTGGCTCTGGTGGAGATAGCGGAGGATGTCTTCGATGCGCCCGTCGCGCAGCGCTTCCTCGCTTGGGACGAAGTCCTTGCGGGAGTAAACGCTGCAGATGAGGAGGAAGGTGGTCGGGTCGAGATGCTTCTTGGCGCAAAGCTCGCGGACGGTCATTTCCCCGAAGGCGCCGTCCATGCCGAGGCGTGCAAGCACGGCGAGAAGGTGGTAGTTGGTCTCCACCAGCGCCGCCATTTTGGTTTCAGGTGTAAGAGGTCTCACAATTCGCAAATATACAAAAACTTCAGTACAACCCCGCGGGAAGGTCGAGGACAAGTTCCCTTGCCGCCGGGTCGGCAGAGACGACGAGGTCGGGGTGGAGGGGGATGAGGACCTCGGCGCGGCCGTCTTTCAGCGGGCCGGACGCGAGCTCCACGTAGAGGCAGTAGTTCCCGGGGATGGGCTCGTCGCCTGTCACCTTCCCCACGAAAACAGGGGCCGCGGAATGTCCGAAGGTGGCCGCCGCCCCGCCGTCATAGACGCTCCAGCCGGTAAAATCGCGGGTGTCGTCCTCTTCGACGGAGACGTCGGCGAAAATCTCGCGGCCCACCAGCTCCTCGGCATCTTCGAGCGAAGTGACGTCGTTCAGATGAATGATGTAGCGGGCCCCGCGCTCGCGGCACGACTGCACGAAGAACGGAACCTGAAGCCCTTCGAAGGGGATGTATACCGGCTCCGCGAAATCCATGGAGGCGAAATCGACGCCGGAGCTGACGAGCAGTCCGCCGTCGGTGCCGTTCGACTTGAGTATCTTGGCTACGCTCAACATGCCGGGACTATTGATTTTATGAATTTTTGGCAGGACAAAGTTAACAAAAACCTGAAAAATTTTGCGAATTTCCAAAATATATCTAAATTTGCGGTCCCAAAGCGGATGTGGTGGAATGGTAGACACGCTACTTTGAGGGGGTAGTGGGCGTTTGGCCTGTGTGAGTTCGAGTCTCACCATCCGCAC
>FLNY01004547.1_pt1 | contig 55566 bp, 58 predicted proteins | sample 1140381 | NCBI WGS metagenome assembly FLNY01 (sample SAMEA3878172, study PRJEB12797) | bioreactor metagenome | biome: Moose rumen | place: Sweden | collected 2011-10
AGTTGTCAAGTTGGCAAAATTCATTTTCTTACCTCAAGGAATCCAAATTAAATCTGCAACTTCAGGGTTGCCGTCAGAAATTAATTTTTCTTTAAATCTTAAAAGAGGAGCAAATATAGGCGCGCCATTCAATCTCATTTTAAATCTTAAAAGCGTGTGAGAATTTGCGCCCATAATTGGTATTCTGTCCAAAACGTAATGTTGCGGCTCTTTATGTGCAAGCCCGTAATTCATGACGAAACCTGCGCGATAACCAACTTCTTTGCTTAAATCTTCAGACTCAACAGTATATTTTCCGTCCGGATAAGCAATGAAATTCACCGGTTTTTTCAAGTACCATTCAATCGCCTGTTTGGAGCCATAAAGCTGATCCCAAAGTTTATCCCTTGAATAAATTTCCGTCATTAATTTGTGATTTAACGTGTGACTTTCAATATCTGCAAGCCCGCTAGCCTGCATTTCCCGCGCCTGATCCCACGTAATATAATTTGGATAAAGATTTACAAAATCAGTTACCAGAAAAAAAGTTGCCCGCAATTTATACTTTTGCAAAATCGGAAAAACATTTTTGTAAATGTCAACGTGGGCATCGTCAAAAGTAATTACAACGGGATTTTCGGGGAGTTCAACTTTTCCTTCCCACGCGTCCAAAAGTTCATCCGGCGTTATGACGTTGAAACCGCCTTCCGATAAATATTTCATTTGTGCGTCAAACTGTTCAACCGTCAGCGTCTTAGCGTCCTTGTCAATGTTGTTTACTTGATGATAAGCTAAAATTGGTACGCCGCCTTTTTCTCGATTGAACAGCCACGTTAGGAATGAACCAACTGTCGAAATTAATATTATCAAAAATATAAATAGTTTCTTCATCAAAAATCCCTCCCCTCGAAGTTTCTAAAAAAAACTTTCAGTTATTTTTCAGTTTGCTTTGTGATAATATATAACAACGCGGCGAAATAGTCAAGAATTAACTGGACAATTTCTTTAAAGGCGTCTAAAATATTTTTTCATTAAGGGGGAAAAATTTTGAACGAAAACGCGCCAAAAATTTCAGTAATTGTGCCAATGTACAACGTGGAAAAATATTTAAATTTGTGTATCAGTTCGATACTCGCGCAGACTTTCAAAGATTTTGAATTGATTTTAATTGATGATTGTTCGACTGATAAAACTTTGGAAGTTGCAAAAAGTTTCAGCGATTCAAGAATAAAAATTTTGCAAAATGAAAAAAATTTAGGGACGCCGGGCGCAACCCGTAATATTGCGATTGACGCGGCGCAGGGCGAATATATTTATTTTTGCGATTCTGACGACGCACTTTTGAAAAACGCCCTTGAACTTCTTTATAACGCCGCAAAAAATAATAACGCAGACGTTTCAACTACAACAAAATCTTATTACGCCGCCAATTCAGAATTTAGCAGTTTGAAAAATCTTAAGGCGAATATTAAAGAAAGTCCCTTGCCTTTGGCTCCGGTTTCTGAAAATATTAAAACCAGAATTTATCAGGAACTTTTAAAAAATGGCGTTCATATTGCGGTATGGTATTTTCTTTACAGGCGAAAATTTTTGTTGGAAAATAATATAAAATTTCCGGACGAAATAGCGGAAGATGTTTTTTTTAATTTTGACGTGATCTGCGCGACGAGTAAAATAATAAAAATCGACACGCCATTTTATATTTATCGAACGCGGCAAGGTTCAGTAACGCACGATATTAAACGTATTCAAAAAAATGTAAAGTCAATTCCTGTTTTGTGCGAACATATCGAAGAAAAACTTTTGCCACTGAATGATAAAAAATTTACTCGAATGGTTTTAAATTATTGGATAAGCGATGTTATTCGCGGATACATTTTGCCGTATATCAAAGGCGGCGCAGAAATTGAGGAAGAAATTTTAAAAGCATTGGAGCCGCTTTTTGGCAAAAATTCTTCATTCGTACTTACAATTTTGCAGTTATATTGTCAAGAAAGATTTGTAATGCGTGAAAATAAAATTCTGAAAGAAAAATTGGAAAATGTTAAAAAAATCATAGAGGCTTAATTTGTATGTTGAAAAATTTTTCGCGGATATATTTTGCCGTATATCAAAGGCGGCGCAGAAATTGAGGAAGAAATTTTAAAAGCATTCTTCATTCGTGCTTACAATTTTGCAGTTATATTGTCAAGAAAGATTTGTAATGCATGAAAACAAAATTCTGAAAGAAAAATTGGAAAATGTTAAAAAAATCATAGAGGCTTAATTTGTATGTTGAAAAAATTTTTTGTGGAGATGGTAAATAAATTGAAGAGAAATGATTCTTGCTGGTGTGGGAGTGGCAAAAAATATAAAAAGTGTCATTTGGAATTTGATGAAAGAATGGACGCAATAAAATTTGACAGTTCAAAGGCACAAATTCGCCCGCCGCATAAAATTATCAATAACGCGGCAGATATTGAAGGGATTAAACGTGCGGCAGTGATAAATTCCGGCGCGTTGGATTTAGCCGGACAAATGGTTAAGGAAGGCATCAGCACTTTAGAAATTAATGACGCTGTCCACGAATTTATTGTAAGTCACGGCGCACACCCCAGTTGCTTAGATTTTGAAGGTTTTCCAAAAAGTATTTGCATTTCGGTAAATGATGTAGTTTGTCACGGCATACCTTCAAAAAAAGAAATTTTAAAAGCCGGCGATATTTTGAACGTTGATATTACAACCGATTTAGACGGTTATTTTGCTGACGCCTCAAGAATGTTTTGGGTAGGCGAAATTTCAGACGAGGCAAAAAAGTTAATCGAAGTTACGCGGGAAATTATGGAAGTTGGAATTAAGGCGGCACAACCGTGGCATTTTGTCGGAGATATTGGCGCGGCTTGTGGCAAACTTGCAAAGGCAAATGGTTTTTCGGTTGTTACAGATTTAGGCGGGCATGGTTGCGGCAAAGATTTTCACCTTGAACCGTTTGTAAGTCACGATTGTAAAGCCGGTACCGGAATGCTTTTAGTTCCCGGGATGTCAATTACTGTTGAACCAATGATTAACGCGGGCGGTAAAAAAGTTACAGTTGATAAAAATGATAACTGGACAGTTCGCACTAAAGATGGAAGTTTGTCGGCACAGTGGGAAAAAACTATTTTAATTACTGAAAACGGCAATGAAGTTTTGGCAAGTTAAGTTAAAAAGCGTCTGTACCTGCACAAAGGTACAAAAAACTTTCTAGTATTTGTTTACAAAGTTTTAAAAATTAACAAGTCGGCATTTCTTTTTTTCAAAAAAAAGAAACGCCTAGCAAAGAAAAAAATTTTCGCCCGCCTGCGTTTTTCGCGTCAAACATTTCCAAAATTTAAAGTTTCAGCCGCGTTTTCTCACGTTACCTAGCCTTAAAGTCCCAAGCAAAAACGGAGTGCGGCGGGCGTCTAACGCACCTTTTAATCTTTCATTTGTAAACGTACTCTAACACCTAATATCTGATACATAAAAAAGAAGGTAAATTATGTCAAGTTTTGAAGAATTAAAAATTAGCGCGGAAATTTGCGAATTGCTTAAACGTCAAGGAATTGTTACACCAACTTCAGTACAAGAAAGAGTTATCCCGCAAGCGCGCGCAGGTAAAGATTTAATCGTACAATCTAAAACAGGCACGGGAAAAACTTTAGCATTTCTTTTGCCGACAATCGAACGCCTTAAAAAAATTTCAATCACACAAGAATTAATAATTGCGCCGACGCGGGAACTTGCCACGCAAATTTCAAAAGTTGCCGAAAAAATCTGCGCGACGGTAGAAATTGAATCTTTGTTAATTTGCGGCGGGCAGGATATTGACAGGCAAAAAGAAAAATTGCGCCGCGTCCCTCAACTGATTATTGGAACGCCCGGCAGACTTTTAGACCACTTGCGGCGCGGCACTATTCAACTTAAAAATGTCAACAAAATCGTTGTTGATGAGGCAGACGAACTTTTGAAACTCGGCTTTATTGAAGACGTGGAAAATCTTTTGCGTGAAACTTCAAAAGATCGTCAAATTATTCTGTGTTCTGCAACAATGCCGCTTAGAATTCGTCAACTTGCCGCCGAATTTTTAAAAAGTCCAAAAGAAATTTTCATTGAGCCAAAAATTATTACACTGGAAAATATTAATCAAGTCGTTGTAAAAATTCCCGCCGATAAAAAATTTTCAAAGTTGGTTGAAATTCTGCAAAGTGAGAATCCGTACCTTGCAATGATTTTCTGTGCGAAGAAGGAAACTACTTCACAGCTTGCGTTGGAACTTGCGAAGAAAAATTTTGAAGTTGACGAATTACACGGCGATTTAACGCAACAGCAGAGAAATTTTGTACTGAAAAAATTTCGTGAGGCGAAAATTCAAATTTTGGTTGCTACTGACATTGCGGCGCGCGGTTTGGATATTGAAGGCGTGACGCACGTTATCAGCTATGATGTACCGCGTGACGTTGAAACTTATATTCACAGAATAGGACGCACCGGTCGCGCAGGCGAAAAAGGCTCGGCTATTACTTTAGTTACACCAAATGAAATTGAAAGGTTGCGCCGAATTGAACGCGGTATAAAAAAATCTATCACGGTAAAACGTACTGCGCCAAAAAATCCCCGCACCAAACAAATTAAAAAATCTGCAAAAAAACGCCCCTAAAAAAAGTTTTTTGATATAAATTATACTGCCGTTGTTATCCGGTGTATTGTCAGCAGGGTTATCATTGCCGAAAAGTTCGGAACGGAGGCGGTTAATTTCGTCAAGCAAGGGATTTTTGGGCGTAAAGTCAAGCGCGGAGTCTGCAATGTCAAGATATTCTATAGCAGCAAATAATTTATCTTTTGTTGTTGCCGTCAAAAGTGGCTTTATAATTTGAGGATATTCAGTAAGGAGAGCGTCCAGTGATTTAAAAGTGGCGTCAAGGCTAGTTGCATTATTTGTAATTTTATTTTTGTCATTTGCCAAATCATCCAAATTATCAACATAACGCTTAACAGCGCGTTCAATGTCATCATAAGATTCTTGCAAATTGTCCCAATGAATGCTTGAAATTTCGGTTTCGTGATAAAACGTTTCAAAAATCGTTTGAGCCGCAATTCTTTCACTGTCAGCAGCTAAAACAGCATAGGCTGATTTTGCAAGTTCTCCCGTGCCGTTATAAAACAGCTTAATGTTATGAAACAAGCGATTAGCCCCGCTAATAATTTCATTGGCTAATATTCGTGAACGATTTTCAGGAGTGGCATTGATGGCGGCTAGAAAATCTTCGTCGGAGGCGAAATTTTCACGGTTGACATCAGAAATTAAGACAGGCGCGGGCGCGGGGATATTGACAATCAAGCATTCGTCAAGCAATTCTTGATCTTCGCCGAATTCGTCCTTAGAATTAGCAAGCACAGTATCGAGCGAAAGATTTTGCACAGGAACTGCAACGGGCGCAATGTCAGCAACGGGTTTTTCGTCAATAGGGGTATAGTTGCGAAAGGCGCGCGCAATGATCCCTTCGTTATCGTTTTTTTGCTGAAGGTCGGAATAAAACGCCGCTAATCTTTCCACAAAAAGTTTAAAAGTATTTTCAAACATTTGCACAGTATAAAACCTAGAAGGTCGGGTAGTGGTTTTTAATGCTTGAATGATTTTATTTTTAAGGTTGAAAGTTTCAAGAAAGGATTCATTGGTAGCCTCCCTAACAGTCCCAAGAGGATTTTCGTAAATTTCCATGCAACTGCGTATTGAAAATAATAATTCTCCAATTCTTTTATATTTTGTAATATCAGATAAGAAAGGCGTGTGGATGATTTCCTCAAATTCTGCAACGGAAGTAACAAGTATAGCCCCCAAATTATAAATCTGTTGAACGTTATCAGCAAAACGATTATGAATTAAGGCGTCCATTTCGTTTGGTGTCGTTGGTTCCAAAAAAGTACCTTTAATTGCATTTTCAATTTGAATATCAATATTATCTAAGGGTACGTCGGGGGTTATATGTAAATAAATGTACTGAAAATCTTCCTGCGAGTCGTAGTTGAAAAAGCATTGCGTATCTTGACGCCAAATATCAAAATTATCTTCGATTATCATCGATTGTGTATGATTAATTATAGGTTCGTGTGTAATTTCGTCATAACGAATTACTTCATTACCATTATTATCAAGATAAGTTTCATATTTTTCACAACGAGCTAACTTTTCGGTTGTGAGCATGGGATAATCTTTGTTGTCCTTTGAATTAAGCCAGCGAACAACCGCGGGCGCAATAGATTTTTCATGCTGTGCGCGTTTAAAAGCATACACAAATTTTTTATACGCCTCCTCAAGAGTAGCACAGTTACAAGAAAGTTCAAAGGAATATTTCCCGTTTTTTTCCGGATAAATCAAAAGTTTATCGTAAGGTAAATAGTCAGCATAATCTTCGGTGGTTTGATCCTGTGATAAGACTACATATACAGGGGTTGTTTTAATTGCCTTAATGTCAGCAATAGGTTTAACGTCCACAGGCGCGGGCGTTGAATGAAGTTGCATAGCGATGGGCGGTACTGATATATTGTTTGGAAGTTTTTCAGTTTCAACAGTTGCAGGAAGTTTTTCAATTTCAACAGTTGCAGGAAGTTTTTCAATTTCAACGGTTGCAGGAAGTTTTTCAGTTTCAGTTTTAGTTGACAGGATTTTTTCAATCATTTCATTCATTTTTTTAGCGTCAATATTAATAAAGGATTTCCAAACGCCGCTTTGAACTTTGGAGCCTGTCAACATAGCATTAGCAACGGTACGCAAATTGCGCTTGCCGTAATATTGACTAAGAAAAACGCCCTTGTCGGGATTTTTGGCAATGTTATTCCATTTTGCTTTTTTGTTGCCAATGGTAGGAGTTTTAGTGCTAGACTTGCCGAAAAGCAAGGCGTCAAGTAAAATTTTGTAGGAAGTTTCAAAATTCAAGCCGTTGTCTTGTAAAATTTCATAGGCTTTTGAAACAGGTACAAATGCAGAATTTTTGATTCTGAATGCTAAATCGAGCTTGCCGTTGTCAATAGAAAATTTAGATTCAACCAAAGAATCAGCAGGAATTGCGGCAGGAACTGTGGAATTGATAGCTTGAGAAATAGTACTTTCTGCGCTTTTAGGAGTTTCAACGGTTGCAGGAATATCTTCAATTTCAACGGTTGCAGGAAGTTTTTCAGTTTCAACGGTTGCAGGAAGTTTTTCAGTTTCAACGGTTGCAGGAAGTTTTTCAGTTTCAACGGTTGCAGGAATATCTTCAGTTTTAATTGTAACAACCGGCGTATCAAAAATATCACTAAGGATTGAAGGAAGTACAAAATCGACAGCCGAAATTTTCAGCAAAGTTAAGAATTTAACCGGATCGTTACTACCAAAAAGTGAAGTTTGATTAGGGGAGCCCTGCGCGTAAATGTTTTTGATAACCGCGTTAATAAAATCAGTAATTTTGAGTACACTATTTTTATTAGCGTCAAAAACAGCCAAAATAACTTTTGACTCGGGGGCCATTTCGTCAACGGCAAATATTGTTTTTGTACTTAAAAAACTAGCAACGGAGGTATGCTCATCGCGAAGTGCCGAAATTTTATTAGCGGCAGTAATGATCGCTTGCGAAAGGTTGTATTGAAACAATTCGCCGCTGTTCATACGTTTTACGAGCTTTGCTACGTTTGGTGCCACGTTTAAAAGTGCACTGCTAATATTTTTAATGTTGTTATCTGTAGATTCAGTCATAAGCGAAATTTGGCTGTCGTCATTATAGGCGGCGGCAAAAAGCGTATTTTTGACACGAATTACGCCGGTTGAATTTATTCTGCCGTCGTTGCAAAGATAAGCGTTTAAATCTGCGCGAGTGCACACAGCATTTAACACGGCGGCAAGAAAAGTTTGATTATCTGCAGTTGTTAAATCGCCCTTGTCATTAGGTACGTAATAGCCGAAAATTTCGTCACTGATTTTTTCGGCGTCAATTTTTGCCTGTTCAGTTGGGCTAAATTTGGAGCCGCCGGCATTTGACGAAATGACAGATTGAAGATCAGCCGCGCTTAAGTCATTCAGAAAAACCCTAACTAAGACAGGATTTTCAATTTCCATAACGTCATTAACGGAAAATCCTAATTGCGGGGCTTGAGAAATTAATTCTTGTTTGTAGTTGTCAGCAAGCCCGTTGTTGTAAGCATAAAGTAAAGCCATAACGCGCCCGTTTCCATTTAAAACAACATTATCCTTGCGAACGGCAGGCGCGCCTTGATTTAAATTGCGGCTTGAAAGTAAATCAGCTGGGCGAATGTTTTTAGCCATTTTGAGTGCACTTTCACGCATTGCAAGGCGATTAGCGCGGTCGCGGGGTTGCAATTCGGCAGGGTATGCAGAATTAGTCACAACTTCCAAATTGTCGATAAAATGACTCGGGATCAGCTGTGAAACGTCAAGAATTTTAGAATTAACCATAAATTCTTTTTCGTCGTCAGTAATGACAAAAGAAATTGCATTGCCGGTTAATTCCTTCAAAGCACTTTGGTACATGGTAAACCTTCCTTTCAAAAAAATTAGTTAATACGAATAGGGATTCCACACCTTGTTTTTTACAAGGATTAAGCCCAAAAAATAAAGGCTTTATACTGCGCGCCGCGTCAGGGTGTACACAGTGCGCAGGTTAAAACCTTTACAAGATTAAATTTTATTCGGCTTGCTTTTTGGCGTTGAATTCGTCAAGATTTTGCTGTGCTATTACAACTTCTTTTTCTGCGTTTGCAATGTTATTTTCGTCCTTAGGAATTAATCCTTTTAAATCTTCGATAGTCTTTTGAAAATGGGGAATATCTGCAACTGATTTTTGGAACTTGTCAAGCTGCACTTGCTTTTTGTCTTTTTCTTTTGTCAACTTGTTAATGACTTTGGAAATTTTGGCTAATTCTTCGTTATCATGCGCGTCAATAGCTTTTTTAGCATTTTGTCCTTCAACGTCAATTTGAGTTTGAAGGTTTTTAATTTCAGTTTCAAGCACGGGAATAACTTTTTGATTTTCGAGGGCCTGCCGTAAATCTTTTTCTGCGTTTGCAAGCGCGTTTTTGTGTGAATTTAACAAGGATTTAGCAGTAATTAAATTATCCTGTGCTTTTTGCAAGAAATAAGGCAACCCAATTTCAGGATAGTGAGAGTAGGTAAATTCAGTTTTTACGGGGCAAATAAAGTAAACTAAATTGCTAATATCAGTTTTAATTAAGCAATAATCAAGAGGCTTTGAAAAATAAAATTTTAAACATTTGGCATCCGGATTGTTCATGCAAAAGTCAATTAAGAAATTGATATTAAGTGAAAGATAACAACTATCTTTAATTTCTTCCGAATTTTCTACATTCATATAAATAGTTGCGTTGGTTGTGTTAAATCTATCTGCAGTTGTCAATTCCACGCCCTCATCAGTAATTGCAAAATTTACAGGGGAGCCGTTGTCAACATTATCAGTGGTTATAAATTGCATTTGAAATAATTTTGACAAAAGATCTTCCCTTTTAAGGGTAAATTGTACGGTTGTTTTAAAATCGTCAAGGAGTGCAGGTACACCGTCTTTAAAGGATCCTTCAATTAAATTGGAATAAATTTTAGTGTTATTGTCTAAAGTGAAAAGGATATAATTAAAATTTTCAGCAATTTGCAGTGAAATTGATTTTTTGCCGGGTAAAACTTTAGCCAAATTAAGGAGTGTATCACGTGGAATGACACAAGATACGGCGGTTTTTTGGTTAATTCTGCAAGAAACTGAAAAATCTACGAGGCGGGAGCGATCATTGGAATAAGCCGAAATTTTATTTTTTTCAAAAACAAATTCCACGCCTTGATATACGGGCTTAATATCTTGCTTTGCAGTTGCAAATAAAGTTTTTTGAATAAGGGATTCAAATTGCTTAGCTGGAATAGTGATTTTGTGAATATTGTCTGCAACGCGCGGTTCGTCAAAATCTTTTGTATCGCTAGCATAAAGGGTAAAGACAGTCCACTTTAAATCTTCCTTTTGCGCGGCGATCTTTAACTCAAAAGTTTCGTCATTAGTCGACAAAACAACGTTTTGACGATCATGCAACGCGCCTGCAATTTCTGTAAAAATTTTGGCACCAATGCAAATTTCGCCTTCTTCTTCAATTTGGGCAGGAACTGCAACGGCTTTAATACCATGTACCATGATATAGAATTTGCCCTTGCTAGCCTTGAGTTTGAAGGAATTAGCGATAGGTACAATCGCCTTTTTCGGTACAAAGGCAAAACAATCTTTCGCCGCGGAGGCTAAAACCTTTTGATTTACTGTAACTTTCATTGGAAATACTTCCTTCCTTTTTTTTATTAGCAATAGCTTATAAAAACCCCTAAAGGTTTTATACTGCGCGCCGCGTCAGGGTGTACACAGTGCGCAGGTTAAAACCTTCAATCATTAATGTTTAGTTTGCTAAGATAATTTCTTTCAAAACTTTTGTGCTACAATAAGTAGTATTACCAATTTTTTTTTCGGTAATTTGTTTAATGGAGCCGGTTATTTCCATGGGACCAAACGGATTTTCGCTTGAAAAATTCTGTTTCAATGACTCCTTAATTTTGAGAGTAGCTTTTTTTGCAGTTGTAACAAAATCATAATCACAATCTTCATTGTCATAACGAAAAACACGCGTATTATCAAGCAATTCCAAATTAATAAATTTTTCGGCTCTATCAATTTGCGCCATGTCGAATTTACAATAATAGGAAAAACCATTTTCAAATTCGATAGTTGCTTCAATAAAATTTTTTGTCATAAAAAATCATTCCTTTCTTTAGCTTTTAAAAAGCTTATTGCTAGACTTCCTACATTCGGCGAAAGTCTAGAATATAAGCTTTTATCTGCTAATATTGCTGATCACGTGCTAAAGATATTACAAGTTGCATTAAGTGTTGTAATTCACTTTGTCAAAATCCCTTGACAATGGGGGTCTACGAGTCTGCTACAATTTCCGGTAACACAATTCATACCGCTATAACTATTACTGCGATAAAAAACGCCACTTGACGCCTTTTTTAACTGCGATGCTCGCCTTTGAAAAAATCAAACATTTTTATTTTTTTGCCGCTTGCCACTAATAGGATACGAGGTTAAATTGGGGCGGTTGCAAAATTTCAAAAACTTGTAATTGCGAACTCCTAAAAATTATAATCAGGTAGGATTTTTCGGCTTGTTAGATCGGAGCCGCAATTCAAATTTTCTTGCATTCTGTCACAATACAAGCATTTGACTTTTTTTTAGACGCTTTATTAAATTATCAAAGAGCACCGAGGTTGCAAGCCTCGCGGTCGGAGCCGCCGCCTTTACAGGCGATTTTGCGATAATCCCTTTCCTTTCGATACTGAAGTTATTCGGCAGGATTTTTTGAAAATTTCCATAAAGTCTAGAATTCTTTTTGACGTTGATCCGCCCTGTTATCTACAAGGGTTGTAGCCAGCCGGCGCGCGTTGCATTTGCAAAATCTGTCGACTTTTTGAAAGTCTAGCCGCCTTTGATTTTTTCTAAACTTTATTTGATTTTCAAAGATCCTTTTTGTTTTAGGGAATTTTCTTTTTGGCTTTTGCCCTTTCGGCTTGCCTTCCCTTTCCTTAGGTTGATTGAAGTATACCATAGGTTTTTTGAATTGTCAATAGGTTTTTTGAAAAATTTTAGGATTTTTGATTTTTTTTTTAGGAATATTGACAGAATAACGAAAAAGCTATAAAATCACTTCAAAGGAGTGATAAAAATGACAATCGCAGAATCATTAAACAGATTTAGGAGCGCGTATAATTTGAGTCAAGCAAAGGCAGCAAGCGCGGCGAAAATTGCGCAGTCTAGCTATAGCTATTATGAGCGTACCGAAAATAATTCAATTCCACTTGCAACGGTAATTCTTAACCTTGCGAATGCTTATCAAGTATCAACTGATTATTTGTTAGGATTGACAGATGATCCACGCCCTGTAAATCAGATATTGGCAGAATCAGTAAAAACTCAACAAGCAAGCACGCCGGAAATAACTCTTGAAAGTTTGCAAGCGCAGATTGATGCCTTAAAAGCCGCGTTGCAAGCGCAGGGCTTGAAAATCTAGTTGTCAGCAATTCCACAAAAAAAACCCTTCCAAAAAGGAAGGGCTTTTTTATTGCCTTAAAATAGCCCTTAAAATCGAAGGGAAGGCAGGGATAAGGCGTCATTATGAATGAAGTATCACTAAAAAAAATAGCGTCAAAAAAGCCCAAAATTTTAAAATTGTAGGGTAGTTTTTAATTTTAACAAGTCGGCTTTTCTTTTTGGCGCAAAAAGAAACGCCTGGCAAAGAAAAACATTCGCCCGCCTGCGTTTTTCGCGTTTAACATTTCAAAAATTAAAGTCTACCTCCGCGTTTCCTCACGTTACCTAATTTTAAAGTCACAAGCAAAAACGGAGTGCGGCGGGCTTTTTTAATTTTTTTTTAGTTCTTTTTATTGTGATAAATTTTCACGAAAAATTCATTGAAACTACTGAAGGAAATTTTTTACACGCGGCGAAAATGAAATTGAAAAACTTTGAAAGGCGGCACGTTATGAGCATTTCAGTTAATATTTACTACAGCGGCGAAAACGGCAACGCCCGCAAATTCGCTGAAGAAATGGAAAGTAGCGGCACGGCGGCGGCAATTCGCAACGAGGCAGGAAATTTGCGCTACGAATATTTTTTCCCCGCAAATGACGCCGAAACAGTTTTGTTGATTGATATTTGGAAAGACCAAAATGCTATTGACGTTCACCACGCCTCTCCGATGATGGCTAAAATTTCTGCACTGCGCGAAAAATATAATCTTCATATGAAAGTTGAACGCTACATTTCAGACAGCGCGGGTATTCCCGATTTTGATTCAAAATTTATCAGACAATGAAAATTTTTAAAATCTTTTTATTGGCGGTAATGTGTCTAAGTTGCGCGGGCTGTTTTCAAGTTGAATCCAATTTAAAAATCAATGACAGCGGCGCGGTTACAATGCGCAATAAATTTATTGGTGCGCCGTTAATCGCCGGAATTATCGAAGAAACTAAAAATAATGTACTCAAAAATAACCCCGACGCAAAAATTAAATCTGTAACAGAGGGCGGCTTTTCCGGCTATGAATTTGAAATTTTTTATCCGAATATGGAAAGTTTCGCCGCCAATAATTTTGAAATGTATCAAGCTCGCCCCGGCAAATGTACCGGCGTTCAAATTTCTAACGGCTGGTTTTCCAATTCGTATTCTTTCGATTTTCTGGTTGACGGACGAAAACTTGACGATTCAGAATTTGGCGAAACAATGGCGCAAACTTTCCTCGCGCAGGTTAAATTTGATTTTATGGTGGAAATACCCTACGCCGCCGAAAGTTCCAATGCAGATTTTATGAGCAACGACGGCAAAATTTTAAAGTGGAATATCGCTCCGGCTTTAATTGGCGGGCAGGATAAATCTGTAAAGCTGAATTTTAAAATTTACAACACAACAAGAATTGTGGCAACTTTTTTCCTTGCACTGATAATTATTGCGGGCGTCATTTACAATTTAAGTCAAGCAAAAATTAGGGAAAAGGCAGAAGGCAAAAGGCAAGAGGGCGATAATCCTTAACCCTTAATCCCTAGCCCTTAACCCTTAAAACCGAAGGGAGTTTTTATTAATGGTTGGAGTAAGAAATGTTGTAGCGATAGTTTGCGGCGGCGGACCTGCGCCCGGTATCAACGCGGTTATCAGCGCAGTTACTAACACTGCAAATCGTCACGGCTGGGACGTTTTGGGAATGTACGACGGCTTTTCACATTTGGGGCGCGGCGAAAAAAATTATATCCGCCTCGATTCTGCCAATGTCAACCGTATTCATTTAACCGGCGGCTGTATCTTAAGAATGTCCCGTTTCAATCCTACTAAAAAAGAATCTGATTTACATACTGTTGTTGAAACTTTGACTGAACTCGGCGTAAATTATTTGGTAACAATCGGCGGCGATGATACGGCGTTCAGCTCTTCTGCAGTTTCAGAATACGCCCGCAAACTCGGACGCACAATCAATGTTGTTCACGTTCCAAAAACGATTGATAACGATTTACCTTTGCCTGAAGGTATTCCTACATTCGGCTTTGAAACTGCGCGTGCATTCGGTACAACCGAAATTCAAAACTTGATGGAAGACGCCCGCACTTCAAACAATCGCTGGTATTTTACAATCGCAATGGGCAGGACTGCAGGGCATTTGGCACTTGGAATGGGACGCAGTGCAGGCGCGGCTGTTACGATTATTCCTGAAGAATTTCCGCAACCCAAAATTCGCCTCCAACAAATTGTTGATATTATCGTAGGTTCAATCGTCAAACGCTACGTCATCGGCAAAAATTACGGCGTGGCAGTTATCGCTGAAGGCGTCATTGAAAAAATTGCTGAAGAAGATTTTGCTGAACTCGGAAACGTCGTACTTGACGAACACGGACACATTCGCTACGCTGAATTGGACTTTGGCGAAATTTTGAAACAAAAAGTTTTGGGCGAATTGCAACGCCTCAATATTAAAATGTCAATCGTCGATAAAGAAATTGGCTATGAATTCCGTTGCGCGGCTCCTATCGCTTATGATATTGACTATGCAAGAAATTTGGGCTATGAGGCAATGCAATTCCTTATGAGAGGCGACAGCGGCGCGCTTATCACAATTCAAGACAATGAAGCAGTTCCAATGCGCTTTGAAAATATCCGCGACCCTGAAACAGGAAAAACTTTTGTTCGCCGCGTAAATGTTAATTCTGTACATTACAAAATTGCACGCGGCTTTATGACTCGTCTGGAAAAGGGCGACTTGGAAGATCGCGGCTTGGCTAATGCTTTCAAAATGGACTTTGAAGAATTTAAAGAACGCTACAAATATCTTTTCGACAATGAACCGAGCCTTGACTAAGGAGAGATTTTTTTGGAATTTAGCGAAGTCATTAACAAAAGGCGTACAACGCGCCAATTTACAAATCAGCCGGTAGAAATTGAAAAAATTCAGCGCATCCTTGACGCAGGAAATAAAGCTCCTTCCTTTGACCATATGAGAAAATGGAGTTTTATAGTTATCAACGATGACGCGGCGAAAATTAAAGCGATTGAATGTATAAAAGTTTTGCCTTGCAAGATCGAAGAGCCGAAAAATCCTTTTCAAGAAATGGTTAAAATTGCTTTTCCGAAACAACGCGCAATGTTTGAGCAGGCACAAGTTATAATTTTGCCAATTTTTAAAAGAGATGCACGAATTGTTGACGAAGAATCTTTTGGCAGACGCTTTATGGATTTTGCGGAAATTTGGTGCGTGATTGAAAATATTTTTCTTGCCACGACGAATGAAGGGCTTGCTTACACAATGAGAATCCCTACAGATAAACAGCCGCAGGAAATTTTAAACGCGGTCGGTTGCCCTGCGGGTTACATTTTGCCCTGTATGATTGGTATCGGTTACGCCGCGCCCAATGCTGAATTTCCAACTCAAATTTTTCCTGAATCAAATATACATTACAACAAGTGGTAAAAATTTTTTCCACAAAAAAATCAGCCGTTCAGAAAGGAGCGGCTTTTTTAGTGTTTAATTTCTTTCAAATTTTTAATGTAAAATCTGTAGGCGATTATCAAAAATATCATTGTGAAAAACCAACTGATACCATAAACAGCCATTAACGCCGCGTAAGTTGGAATTTTGGCAAAGACCGTAAAAACCCAAGTAATTTTATTCCACAAAAAAATCAGCCGTTCAGAAAGGAGCGGCTTTTTTAGTTTCAAATTTTAACTTCTTTCAAATTTTTAATGTAAAATCTGTAGGCAATTATCAAAAATATCATTGTGAAAAACCAACTGATACCATAAACAGCCATTAACGCCGCGTAAGTTGGAATTTTGGCAAAGACTGTAAAAACCCAAGTAATTCTTATCCCGCAAACAAAAACCAAAGTGATTATCGCAGGAGCCAAAGAAATTCCGTAGCCGCGCAGTGAACCCGAAATTATTTCCATAATTACAGAAATTATTTCCGGCGCAATTATATACCACAATCTTATAACGCCCAATCTTATAACTTCTGAATCGTCGTTGAAAAATCTAACAAGAGGCTCGGCAAAATATAAAATCGCCGCCGATAAAATAAACATCAGCAAAATATTTATCTGCAGTGAAACTTTTGTAACGTCTTTGCAACGCGCCAAATTTCCCGCGCCGTAATTTTGACTTACAAAAGTTGTTGCCGCCTGTCCGAATCCGTTTGTTAAGCAGAAAACATTTATCTCAATCGTAAAAGCCGCCGCGCTTGCCGCCATTGCGTCCGGTCCAAGCGCGTTTATCGCAGTTTGTATCAGCAAATTTGACAGCGAAAAAACCATTCCTTGAATACCGGCGGGCAATCCGATTCTTACAGTTTCTTTCAAGCAGGATTTATCAATTTTTAATTCTGAAATGTCAAGATGAATGACGCCTTCAGCTTTTCGCAAGCCGTAAAAAAGCATAACCGCGCTAACGGCGTTTGCAATAACCGTAGCCCACGCCACGCCGTCAACGCCCCAATTAAATTTCAAGACAAAAAATAAATTCAGTGCGATATTTAAAAAACTTGCAACAGTCAACGCAATTAAAGGCGTCTGAGTATCGCCGCGACTTCTGAAAATCGCCGCCTCAAAATTGTAAATCCCCATTACCGGCAAGCCGAAGGCGTAAATTCTCAAATAAGTTTCAGCCATTGGAGCAACCGCCGCCGGAACTTGTAACCATTCAAAAACAGGATTAACCAAAATCTGCGCGATGCCGCAAAGTGCCACGCCGACAATTAACGCCAATAAAAATGCCGTGTGAACTGCGCTATGCACACGGTCAAATTTTTCTGCGCCGATATTTTGAGCTATTACAACATTTGCGCCCAAACTCAAGCCCATAAATAAATTTACAAGCAAGCCAATCAGCGCGGTATTGTTGCCGACAGCCGCCATTGCGTTTTTGCCGACGTATTGCCCCAAAACTGCAACATCAGCCGCGTTTAAAAGTTGTTGCATTACGCCGGTTAAAGCAAGCGGCAGGGCAAATAAAATTATTTTGTCCCACAGCGAGCCGTGCAACATATCTATTTCACGAGTATTTAACATTTTTTTTACTTTTTAGGCAAGAGTTTTTACTACTGCCTACTGCCTACTGCCTTTTGCCTTTTGCCTACTGCCTTAATCATTTAATTTCTAAATCTAAATCGTTGCGAAGTTTAATAGCCTCTGCAATGTGTTTAGCATCAATTTTTTCTGCGCCGCCGTCTAAATCTGCGATTGTGCGTCCAACTTTGATAACTCTGGCGTAAGAACGCGCAGAAAGATTTTTTGCATTATAAACATCTTCCAAAAGTTTTTCAGCCTCCGGCGTCAAAAAACAAAGTTCATTTAACATTGCTTGATTCATTTGGGCGTTGCAGAAAAGATTGTACTTTTTAAAACGTTCAAGTTGAATTGCGCGGGCGGCTGAAACTCTTTCACGAACTTTGGCGGAAGATTCAGCTTTTCTTTTTGAAGTCAATTCATCGTATTTGACGCGCGGTACTCTAATATGAATATCAATCCTATCAAGCAACGGTCCGGAAAGTTTACGCGTGTAGCGTTTAATTTCAAGCGGCGTACATTGGCAGTCGTGATCTTTATCGCCGTACCAGCCGCACGGGCAAGGATTCATAGCACAAATTAAAATCATACTTGAAGGAAAAGTTAAAGTGCCGCCAATTCTGCTAACTGTAATTTGTCTTTCTTCCAGCGGCTCGCGCAGTGCCTCAAGTACATTTTTTTTAAATTCGGGTAATTCGTCCAAAAATAAAACGCCGTGATGAGCAAGCGTAACTTGCCCGGGTTTTGGAATTGTACCGCCGCCGATAATCGCCGCGGTTGAGGCGTCGTGATTGGGATGTTGAAAAGGGCGTTTCGTAATTAAGCCGCTGTTTCTTTTTAATTTTCCTGCAACGCTGTAAATTTTTGTAACTTCCAATGCCTCTTCGTGCGTCAATTCCGGCAAAATCGAACTTACGCGCTTTGCAAGCATAGTTTTTCCACTGCCCGGAACTCCGACCATTAAAACATTGTGCCCGCCCGCCGCCGCAACTTCAAGCGCACGTTTTGCCATAAATTGCCCTTGCACGTCTGAAAAATCGTCAACAATTTCTATAAAATTTTCTGTTTCTTCGACGGGTTGCGGTGTGGCAGGTTTTAATTCAAATTCGCCTTGAAAAAATTCTACAAGTTCAATCAAAGTTTCCGGCGCGTAAACTTCCACGCCGTTCACAAGTAACGCCTCGTTTACATTTTCACGCGCTATTATAATTTTTTTGAAACCTTCATTCCTTGCAGTAACTGTCATTGGCAAAATTCCATCAACCGCGCAAAGTTTACCGTCAAGCGAAAGTTCAGCCATCAAAACAAATTCTTCAATTTTGTCGGGAGGAATTTTTCCCTGCGCCGCCAAAAGTCCAACTGCTATTGGTAAATCTAAGCCGGAACTTTCTTTTTTTATTGCAGCCGGAGCAAGATTGACGGTAATTTTTTCTTGACGAATACGCAAGCCGGAATTTTTTATTGCGGTACGAACGCGCTCCTTTGCCTCACGAACGGCGGCGTTTGCAAGTCCTACAACTTCAAATGCAGGCATACCGTTGGAGCTGTCAACTTCAACTTTAATTATTAAGCCGTCAACGCCCTGTGTGCTTGCCCCAAAAGTTTTGGCGAACAATTTTGTTTCCTCCATTTATTTTAAAAAAATTCTTTTTTTTATTCTTATATTTACTTTTCTTTTTCCAAAGCATGCGCGGCTTGCTTGCAAGGCGTGCTCTTTAGCGAAAAGAAAAGTAACAAAAGAAAAGTGCTTTTTTGCCGCCCGCTCGGTTTTTCACGTTGAGTTTTTCTTGGCTTAAAGTGTACAGCCGCGTTTACCACCTTGAAGAAATTCAAAGGTTGCCGGTAAAAACAAAATCGGGCGGCTAATTTTTTTCAAAAATTTTTTTGCACATCCTGTACGCCAACTTTTTCTATTTTCAAATTTTTTTAATATTCAGAGGCAACTTCAAAGGCATTTTCAATTTGATTAATTTTAAAAAATTTTCCGGCAGAAATAATTTCTATCACGTCAAAACGACAGGCGCACTCACAATAATTTTCATCTTGCAAGAAAACGCTTGCCGCCTCAATAATTTTTTTCTGCTTGCGAAAATTGACAGCCTCCGCCGGTGTACCTTTGCGAATGTTGGAGCGCGTTTTGACTTCGACAAAAATAATTACGCCGTCCTTTTCTGCGATTATGTCAATTTCTGCCGAGCGTATACGATAATTTTTTTCAAGGATTTTGTAGCCGTGATTTTCCAAAAAAATTGCGGCTAAATTTTCGCCCGCGTTACCTAAATTTTTTGTAGTGTTTGACATTTAAATTTCTGATACAGCCTCTGAAATTGCGCGGCGTTCATTGTGGCGCGCGGCGGGCGTTGCGTCTTCAGCCGCGTAACCTACGGGGAAAATTGCAATTAATTCGTAGTCTTGCATTTCCGGAATTAATTCTTTAAGTTTTGGCGCGTCAAACATTCCAACCCACGTTGTATCAAGTCCTTCAGCTTTTACGGCAAGCATTAAATGTGTTGCAACTATTGCGCCGTCAATTTCTGCGTAATTTAAATTATCAAACGGGCGCACAAATGCACCATCTTTTTTTACGCCAACGACAAAAACTAAATTTACAGATTTGACGAACGGGAATTTTGCAACTTGTTCAATTTTTTCTTTTGATTCAGCTGAAGTAACTTTCCAAATTTTGTAAGGCTGAAGATTTTTTGCGGTAGGCGCGGCGATTGTTGCCTGTAAAATCCTTTCGATTTTTTCCGGCTCAATTTCTTTATCTGTCAATTTTCTGCAAGAATATCTTTCTTTTGCCAATGTTAAAAAATCCATTAAATTTACCTCCAAAAATTTTTGTAAAATCTTTTTCAACGCACAAATATTTTTTTCCTGCAAAAAAAATAACCGACGAATAATTTTTCATCGGTTAAAATTTTTATGTATCAAAATAATTTATCAATAGTAATTTACAACATAATTGTAGATACTTCGACTTGCATAACTATCATTACTAACTTTATAGGTATTATTGTCGCCGCTAACTTTGAAACAAGGAGTTCTATTTGACTGGAAAAAATTTAAATAAAATGTAGAATTTCCTCTGCTCATTGTACAAGTAAATGACCAAGGGCTACGGTTTCTTATGCTTATACTGTCTGTATCTAAATAACAATCGACGCCAAAAAAATTACCACCTACATACTGCCAGCGAGCCTCAGCATGATTTTCTGTTAATACGTTTAAGGAAATAGATACAGCAAGCATAATCAACATCATCGAAAAAGCTTTTTTCATTGAAAACCATCTCCTCAAAAAATTTGAGATATTATAAAAAAAAAAAACGTGCTGTCAAGTTTTTTGTAAAAATTTGCAAAAAAAAATCTCCTACAAAATTTTTCTGTAGGAGTAAATTTTTTTAACTTTCACTAATGTAACTTCTATTTGGAATTTTATCCCATTCAATTTGATTGACGGCGATATTATTTTTCAAGCCGTAAGCCGCCGCAATTCCCGCCGCCTCACCAATGCTCATGCAAGTTGCTTGAATTCTCATTGACGCCTGCAAAATAAAGCTTGCACTGATACAACGCCCGGTTACAATCAAATTTGAAATTTTGTCGGTAATTAACGAGCGATAGGGAATTTCATAAAAACCGCCTGCAGGAAGTTTTTCAGAAACTTTTTCGCCGTGCGCGTCGATAAACCACGCTGTACGAGCAACCGCGTCTTTAAAGCGGCTTTGATTGTGGTAGTCATCTTCAACCATATAATATTTGCCGATAATTCGCCACGATTCACGCGCTCCTAACATTACCGCTTCACGGCTGATATACGCCTTTTCAAAGCCCGGCAAGTGATTTATCAAATATTGCGCGGTATTTCTCATCATTTTCCGCCCGTAAGTAACCGCCTTGCTGTATTCTATTGGATCCGTAGATTTAAAAGTTACGGGAATTTCCGGAAAGTTCATTGACATAACGCCATCTTTTCCGATAATCGAATAAGCTTGCATATATTCCGCCTCGGCTTGCGAAATTTCGCCGCTTTCAACCCCACGCGCCATAAATTCTTCAAGTTTGTAGCGTTGTGTTCTGTGCATAGCCTCCGCAATTTCAAAATACGGTGCTAAACTTTTGCACCAATCTTCTTTTAATTCTATTGCAACATATTGATAAAGTCTGTTAATGTCAATTCCGCCCATTTCAAAACGAAAACTTAGCGGTTGATTATTGCCGGTTTTTTCGTAGCCGCGTTCGTGCGGAACGTCAACTGCGCGCGCCAAAAATGCATCACCGGTTGAATCTATAAAATTTTTTGCTTGAATTGCGGCAAGCCCTGCGATTGTTTGTACAATGCAAGTTGTAATTTTATTGCCGCTTTTCAGCGCGTCAACCAAAACTGTATTGTACATAATATTGACGCCACTTTCTTCGCACATTTCGTCATAAATCAACGTCAAAATTTCAGGATTATGCCAAACTTGTTTAGTAACTTTGTCATCGTAGTCAATACCTTTATCAATCAGGCGTTGTTTAACTTCAGCAACATAAGGCGTATCGCTATTTGGCGCGTGCGTGTCCATAAAAGGATAAACACAGCCCAAAGTTGCAAGCCCGCCCAATGCAATACCACGTTCAATCAAAACAACTTTTGCGCCGTTACTTGCCGCGTTAATTGCCGCCGCAGTGCCACTCGGTCCGCCGCCGCAAACGCAAATATCAACATTGTAAAGCACAGGAATATTTTTTCCTGCATATTTAATATTTTTGCCGGAAACTTTTTCAGCCGCCTCAACTTTTGGATTTTTAATGTTGCCGCTAAGCATAACTCCCGCCGTCGTTAAGCCGGCAATTTTAAAAAAATCACGTCTTGAAATTGGAATGTTAATTGAAGTTTTTTCCACTAAAAATTCTCCTTAGTTTTATTCGTTTGCAAAAATTTTTTCAATCTGCAATTTTAGTTCAGGCAATTTGTTTTTTATGGTAATGTAAACATCCCGCATTCTCAAAGTATCGTATTTGTGCGCCGCAATATCCCAGAATCCCGCTATTGCTTTCCATTCAACTTGAGGATTTTTTTCTCGAAATTCCATTGTTAAACTTTTTACCAATTCGCCAATTCTAATTACAGTCATTGTCATTGCAAGTTTCATTTTGTCGTCATTTAAAAATTTTTCCAAAGAAATATCATTAAAAATTTTTAAGCCGACTTCTATAGCGTCAATAATTTTTTCTAAAGTAATTTTGTCTCTATGCTGCATAAAGTTCAATTTCCTTTTCAATTTCAAGAAAATCTTCAGCCTCAAGCGGTCCATGTATAACATCAACTTTTACACCAAACATTTCTTCCAATTTAATCATCAAAGCGGACAATTTAATTAAAGAAACAGCATCCGTTTCAAATTCAACAATTAAATCAACGTCGCTGTTTTCTTTTGCATTGCCGTTAGCTCGCGAGCCAAAAAGCGTAACTTTTTTTAAATTGTATTGTGGCGCAATTTCGGCAACAACTTTTTTAATTTCGTCAATCGTCAGCATTTTATCACTTCACTTATCAAATTCGCCGCGAATATCTTCAACCGGCGGAGCAATGGGATAATTTCCACTGAAACAAGCATCACAAATTGGCAAACCACCTGCCATTTCCTTTAAACATTCAAGCGGCAAATATCCAAGTGAATCTGCGCCAATGACTTTGCAAATTTCCTCAACAGTGCGCCCGCTTGCAATAAGTTGATCTTCACTGGGAATATCAATTCCAAAATAACACGGGTGATAAAAAGGCGGGCTTGAAACGCGCATATGAACTTCAGCCGCGCCCGCGTCGCGCAACATATTTACAATTTGATTGCTTGTTGTACCGCGCACAATAGAATCATCAATCATTACAATTTTTTTACCGGCAACAACTTCGCACAGAACGCTTAATTTGACTTTGACACTTTGTACGCGCGTTGACTGTTTCGGCTTGATAAAAGTTCGCCCGACGTAAGTATTTTTCGTAAAAGCAATACCGTAAGGAATCCCCGATTCCATAGAATAACCGACCGCCGCCATATTTCCGGATTCAGGAACTCCAACAACTAAATCTGCGTCAACAGGATGAGTTTTCGCCAAAAGTCTGCCGGCAATGATTCTGGATTTTGTAACGCTCATACCGTCAAAAGTTGTATCCGGTCTGCAAAAATAAATATATTCAAAAACGCAACGTGCAACTTTATTCTTTTCAATCGCCAATTCCATATTAGATTTAATTTCGCCGTTTGGAAGAATTGTAACGACTTCGCCGGGCAAAACGTCACGAATAAATTTTGCATTGATAGTTTCAAGCGCGCAAGTTTCAGAAGTGATAATGTAGGAATTGTCAATTTTTCCTATAACCAGCGGGCGAAAACCAAAAGGATCCCTTGCGCCAATTAATTTTCTGGGACTGGCGATAACCAAACAATAGGAGCCTTGAACTTTTTTTAAAGCTTTAACGGTTGCCTCTTGAACAGAACGAGAATTAATTCTTTCGCGTGCAATGTGATAGGCGATAGTTTCAGTGTCGGTGGTAGTTTGAAAAATTGCGCCGTTCATAGCCAATTCGCGCCGAAGTTGCGGCGTGTTTACCAAATTTCCATTGTGCGCAAGCATCAGCGTACCTTTTAAATAAGCCAAAACGAGCGGCTGTGCATTTTCACGGGTTGACGCGCCGGCGGTTGAATAGCGCACGTGTCCTACGCCCAAATTTCCTTTCAAATTCATTAAATTACTTTCTTTAAAAACTTGATTGACGCGCCCTAAGTCTTTTTGACAAAGAACTTTATCTTTGCCGTCAAAAGTATCTGTTACGGCAATTCCCGCGCTTTCTTGCCCGCGGTGTTGCAAGGCGTAAAGCCCGTAATAAATCGTTGGGGCAACGTCGCCGCCTTTTATATCGTACATTCCAAAAACGCCGCAAGCCTCGCCTACTGAAATTTCCATATCGCCAAAATCCATTAAAAAATCTCCCTTCGGTCGCTTTTTAAGGGCTAAGGACTAAAGACTAAGGGCTGGGGGATTTTTCCTTATCCCTATTTTTTTATTATAAAGATTTATTACAAAGTTTCAAGCAATTTTTATAGTAAAAAAATAATGCACAAAATATTTCGCCTTAATCCCTAGCCCTTAGTCCTTATTTAAAAGTTTCAAGCCAAACAATTAAAACCGAAATATCGGCGGGCGAAACGCCGGAAATTCTGCTAGCCTGCCCAATCGAACGCGGGCGAATTTCTGAAAGTTTTTCCCGCGCCTCAACGCGCAAATTTTGCATTGCGTGATAGTCGATATTTTCAGGGATAATTTTATTTTCCAGCCTGTCCATTTTTTCGGCAAGTTCACTTTGCTTTTTAATGTAGCCTTCGTAAAACAAAGAAATTTCAACCTGCGACGCGGCAAAGCTTGAAATTTTGGGCAAGTCAAAAATTGTTGAAAGTTTTTCATAGGTAACATTTGGGCGGCGCATTAATTCTGCAAGTTGCATTGACGTTTTAATTTCGCCAATTTCGGCGGCTGAAAGTTTCTGATTTATTTCTGCGCTTGGAGTAATTTTTGTTTCAGTCAAAAATTTTTTTGCAGAATTTATTTCGGCAAGTTTAGTTTCAAATTTTTTGATACGTTCAGGCGACGCTAAGCCGATTTTTATAGCGTAGGGCGTCAATCTTAAATCTGCGTTATCTTGTCGAAGTAACAGGCGGTATTCTGCGCGAGAAGTCATCATTCTGTAAGGCTCGGCAGTTCCTTTTGTAACTAAATCATCAATCAAAACTCCAATATAACTTTCAGAGCGTTTCAAAATCAGCGGCTCAAAATTTTTCACAAGCGCCGCCGCGTTAATCCCCGCCATAATTCCTTGCGCCGCCGCCTCTTCGTAGCCGCTGCTGCCGTTAGATTGACCCGCCGAAAAAAATCCTGCGATAGTTTTAAATTCCAAAGTCGGCTTAAGTTGCAACGGGTCGATACAGTCATATTCAATAGCGTAGCCGTGCCGCATTATCTTAGCATTTTCTAAGCCGGGAATTGTATGCAAAAATTCAATCTGAACATCTGCCGGCATTGAAGTTGACATTCCCTGCACGTAATATTCATTTGTGTTTAAACCTTCCGGCTCCAAAAAAAGTTGGTGGCGTTCCTTGTCTGGAAAACGAATAATTTTTGACTCAATCGACGGGCAATAGCGCGGACCAATTCCTTCAATAATTCCATTAGCCATTGGGGCGCGGTGTAAATTTTTTCTCAAAATTTCGTGCGTGCGTTCGTTTGTGTACGTCAAGTAGCAACAAATTTGATTATTGGCGGGCGCGTCTGTCATAAAAGAAAAATTTTGCATACCTTCATCGCCGCGTTGAATTTCCATTTTTGAAAAATCTAAAGTGCGTGCGTCAACTCGCGCAGGAGTACCCGTTTTAAATCGCATAAGTTTAACGCCCAAATTTTTCAGCGCGGTTGAAAGTTTAGTGGCGGCGCGTTGCCCGTTTGGTCCGCCGTCAAAAATACTTTCGCCAATAATAATCCTGCCGCTTAAATAAGTTCCGCTTGCCAAAATTACAGTTTCGCTTAAAAAAGTTTCGCCCGTTTCACAAGTTACGCCGACTATTTTATTTTTTTCAACCAAAATATTTTCAATCAACAGTTGTTTTAAATCTAAATTCGGAGTATTTTCACAAACTTTTTTCATTGCGGCTTGATAAATTTTTTTGTCGGCTTGGGCGCGCAGGGCTTGAACCGCAAAACCTTTACCTGTATTCAACGTGCGAAATTGTATACAAGTTTCATCTGCGATAATTCCCATTTCGCCGCCGAGTGCGTCAACTTCCCGCACTAAGTGTCCTTTCGCACTGCCGCCGATTGACGGGTTACAGGGCATCATTGCCAAATTTTCCAGTGATAAAGTTGTAAGCAAAGTTTTACAACCGAGCCGCGCCGCCGCCAACGCCGCCTCTATTCCGGCGTGCCCCGCGCCAATTACTATTACTTCATATTTATCTGCAGTAAACATTTATTCTACCTTATTTCTATATTTTTTAGTTCAAAAATTATAAAATACTTTTCATAAATTGTACAGAAATTTTGACAATACCAAAATTTAATTTAATTCACGCAGTTTTTTTATTTAAAATATTTTGCAGGGAAAAAATTTTAAGTGTCGAAAGTTTTAAATCGTTATGAAACAGGTAATTTTAACATTCAAGCGAGGATACAAGATTTTCCTTGCAGTAGCCGCAATGATGGTGATACAATTAGTTTCGGTTGGGAAAATTTTTTTGTGCGGTTCAGTTTTTGTAGGCGCGCTGTTATCTTTTTTTTATTTTTTATCGCAAGCGGCGCGGCTTGAAACTGCAGCAAAAATGAATGTTGCTCAAGCGAAAAGGACAATGCTGGTTGGTCTTTTATTGCGCCTGCTGATGATTTCAGTTGTTTTGGCGGTTGCCGCGCGCATATCGACGGAGTTATTTTTATCTTCGTCGGTGTGTTTTATTGTTTTTTATTTAACTTCGCTTGGTGTTTTGGTGTACTTTGGAAGGAGGTGAATTTTATGGAGCATATTGGCGTTCGTGAGACTGTTCAATTTATGGGTTTAACTTTCAACATAGAAACTTTAGAAATGACGTGGCTTGCAATGGCGATTGTTATTGTTATCTCTTGCCTTGCCGTTAAAAGTTTGAAAGTTATTCCCAGTGGCTGGCAAAACTTTATAGAAATAGTTGTAGTTTGGTTGCACGGGCAAATGGAAGGTATGATGGGCAAGCGCGGCTTGTTTCTTGCGCCGTTTATCGTGTCGCTTTTTTTATTTTTGTTGACGAGTAACCTTTTGGGTTTGATACCGTTTTTAGAATCGCCGACAAACGATTTAAATACAACTTTAGGGCTTGCACTTTTGGTAGTCTTTTTAGTTCATTTCTTCGGCTTATACTTCAAAGGCGGGCATTACATCGCGCACTTTTTCCAACCGTTCGCCCCTTTTGTTGTCATTAATATGATTGAAGAAATTGCAAAACCTATCACGTTGGCTTTTCGTCTATTTGGTAACATTCTCGCGGGCGAAATTCTGATTATCGTTTTACTTCACTTAATCCCAATTTGGATGCCGATACCGAGTGTTGTTTGGCTGGCGTTCAGTATTTTTATCAGCTGTGTACACGCGGTTATTTTTACTATGCTTAGTATGGCTTATTTAGGAAATGCAATTAAAGAAAATCACTAATCGCCAAAAAATTTTTCGCTTAGTAATTTCTTTTAGTGTAACAATTTTGACTGCTGCAAATGTTAGCGCGTGATTTTCATTTGGACAAAAATTTTGTATCTTTTTACCAACATAATTTAAAACCTGAAAAACTAATTGAAACAAAAGGAAATGTCAAATGCAATTAAAGAAAATCACTAATCGCCAAAAAATTTTTCTCTTAGTAATTTCTTTTAGTGTAACAATTTTGACTGTTGCAAATGTTAGCGCGTGATTTTCATTTGGACAAAAATTTTGTATCTTTTTACCAACATAATTTAAAACCTGAAAAACTAATTGAAACAAAAGGAAATGTCAAATGCAATTAAAGAAAATCACTAATCGCCAAAAAATTTTTCTCTTAGTAATTTTTTTTAGTGTAATAATTTTGACTGCTGCAAATGTTAGCGCGCGTGATTCTCATTTGGACAAAAATTTTGTATCTTTCTATCAGCATCAAGGCTACGAATATTTTTTGAAAAAAGATTCTTTGCAATGGGAAATTGAAGATTCTCTGCGCTATGTTTATTTCAGCTACATTGTTTACGACAACATAAGACCTGAAAAAACTAATTGGAGCAATGAAAAGGAAATGGCGTTTGCTTACGACGTTGACGAAAGAAAAGTTTACTTTGTTGAAGAAGACGGAACTTTAAAATTTTTGAATCCGGAAGGCACCATTGCTGAAGGCGCAGGCTACGCGGCTGGCGCAGAAAAAATTTTTTACCTTGTATTTGGCGAAAAATTTTACGGTACTTACGAAGAAGATTTTTACAACAATATTGATTAATTTTTGAGGAGGATTTTTTAAATGGAAAATGCAATTATGGTAGCGGCGGCTCTTGTTGGAGCGGGTATTTGTATGGGTCTTGCGGCTATTGGCGCGGGCTTAGGCGATGGTCTTGTTACAAGCAAATTTATTGAAGGTATTACACGTCAACCTGAGGCGCAAGGCGCACTTTTCACTAACACTCTTATTTCTGTCGGTTTGATTGAGGCTATGGCTATTATCGCCGCTGTTGTTGCTTTGATTATGCTTTACGCTAATCCGCTTATTGGATAATTCGGAGGAATGACTTTTGAAAAAATTTAATGCAATGAAACTTGTAAGCTAATCGGGAGGTTTGCTTACATTTCAAGCCTCCATAAATAAAAAAATTTTGGAGGTTAAAGCATTGAACAGAGAAAACAAACGAAAACTTTTTGCCAAAGGATATTATAAAAATCACGCTTGCGACGAGCCGTTTATTTGCAAAAATTGCGGGCGTCTTGTTGTAGAAACGGGCGCGGGCAGTAAGCATCGTAACCACTGCCCGTACTGTTTGACAAGTCAACATTTGGACGACGAACCCGGCGACAGATATACTAATTGCGGTGGAATTATGGAGCCGGTTGCAGTTTGGATTAGAAAAAATGGCGAATGGTGCATTATCCACCGTTGCAAAATTTGCGGCGTGCTACATTCAAACAGAATTGCCGCTGATGATAATCCGTTAAAATTAATGTCTTTGGCAATGAAACCAATTTCTTCTCCGCCGTTCCCGCTTGATAGAATTGAAGAAATTACAGATTTAATCAGCGGCGACGGCGAATAAAAAAGGAGAGGGGGATTTTTCTTTGATAGAAATTAATGCAACAATGATCGCGCAGGTTTTAAACTTTCTGATTTTGGCGGCGATTCTGCGTGCTTTGGCTTACAAGCCGGTTGCAAAAATGTTAAAGCAACGTTCAGATAAAATTCAAGCTGATATTGACAAAGCTGACGCTGATAAAAAAGCCGCTGAAGAAACTTTGGCGCAGTATAAATCACAACTTGCAGACGCACAACGCCGCGCTCAAGAAATTGTTGACAAGGCAGAAATGACGGCGCGTCAAGAACGCGAGGCACTTGTTGCCGAAACTAAAAAGGAAATTGAACGCCTTAAACAAAATGCACAAATAGAAATTCAAAACGAACGCAACCGCGCCTTTGAACAAATGCAAAAAGAAATAGTTACTTTGAGTTTGGCGGCGGCTGAAAAAATCGTTGCCAAAAATCTTTCTTCAAAAGAAAATGATAAACTCGTTAGCGATTTTATTTCCGGTTTAAATGAAGATATGTTTAACGGCGTTAAGTAGGAGGCGGGCTAAATGTTAAATATTCAGCTTGCCACAAAATACGCCCGTGCTATTTTTGAACTTGCGCAGGAAGAAAATAAACTCGACGCCTACTCCAAAGATTTAACCAAAATCAATGAAGATGTTTTCGGCTTGCCGGAGGCTGTGAAATTTTTCCAAAATCCTTTAGTGCCGCATCAAGCGAAAAAAGATTTACTTTCTAAGGCGTTCAAAGATGAAATTTCTGAGGAAAGTATGAATTTTTTAATGTTGCTGGTTGATAAAAATCGAATTGGAATTTTTAAGGAAATTTATGAAATTTTCACGTCGTTAAAAAATACCGCGCAGGGGATTTTGGTTGCAGACGTTATAACGGCTTTTCCGCTTACAAAAACTCAAGAAACGCAACTTACAAAAAAACTTGCAGCTGTTACAGGCAAAAAAATTCAAATTCGCAAGCACGAAGATAAATCGATTTTGGGCGGCGTCATTGTAACAATCGGCGATAAAAGAATTGACGGTTCAGCCGCCGGTCGTTTACGTTCTTTGAAAAGCACGCTTGCCATTGGTAATTAAAAATTTTTAAACTTTTTGCAGTTAATCAGAGGTGAAGTAAATAAAATGAAAATAAATCCGGATGAAATTACTGCGATAATTAAGAATCAGATAAAAAATTACAACGTAGATTTAAACGTTGACGAAGTAGGAACGGTTATAGAAGTCGGCGACGGTATTGCACACATTCACGGCTTAGATAAAGCAATGTCGGGCGAACTTTTAGATTTCGGCAATGATATTTTCGGACTGGTTCTTAACCTTGAGCAGGATAATGTTGGTGCGGTTATTTTGGGGCGTGACAATGAAATTAAGGAAGGCGCAACAGTTAAACGCACTGCAAGAATTATGCAGGTTCCCGTCGGAGAAAATATGATTGGGCGCGTTGTTGACGCACTCGGACGCCCTATCGACGGCAAGGGACCTATTCAAACTGAAAAATCACGCCCTGTTGAATTTAAAGCTCCCGGTATTGCTGACAGAAAATCAGTTCATGAGCCGTTGCAGACAGGTTTAAAAGCGATTGACGCACTTGTACCTATTGGGCGTGGACAGCGTGAGTTAATTATCGGCGATAGAGGTATTGGTAAATCTGCTATTGCGATTGACACAATCATTAACCAAAAAGGGCAAAATTGTATTTGTATTTATGTTGCTATTGGGCAAAAAGCGTCAACTGTTGCGCGTGTTGTAAAAACTTTGGAAGATCATGGCGCAATGGAATATTCAATAGTTGTTGCGGCAACGGCGGCTGATTCTGCGCCTTTGCAATATCTTGCACCTTACGCGGGCGTTGCAATGGCTGAATATTTTATGTATGAAAAACACGGGCATTGCTTGTGCGTTTACGACGATTTAACGAAACACGCGGCGGCTTATCGTGCAATGTCATTACTTTTGAGACGCCCGCCCGGTCGTGAGGCTTACCCCGGCGACGTTTTCTATTTACATTCTCGTTTACTTGAACGCGCTGCCAAACTTTCTGACAGATTGGGCGCAGGTTCAATCACGGCTTTACCAATTATTGAAACTCAAGCCGGCGACGTTTCGGCTTACATTCCTACAAACGTTATTTCAATTACTGACGGGCAAATTATGTTGGAAACAGATTCATTCTATTCCGGTATTCGCCCGGCAATTTCTGTTGGTTTATCAGTTTCACGTGTCGGCGGCTCGGCGCAAATTAAAGCTATGAAACAAGTTGCAGGTACAATGCGTCTTGATCTCGCGCAGTACAGAGAATTAGCCGCGTTTGCACAATTCGGCTCGGACTTGGATAAAGCTACAAAGGCGCAACTCGACCGCGGCGCACGTATGGTTGAAACTTTGAAACAGGCGCAATATTCGCCGTTGCAGGTTGAAGATCAAATTTTGACAATTTTTACGGCTGTTAGAGGATTTTTAACTGATATTCCCGTTGATAAAGTTGTACAATTCCACGCGGACTTTTTGAAATTTATGCACGCACGCCACGCCGATATTGGCAAAAAGATTGTCGAAAAGAAAAAACTTGATGATGCACTTGAGGCGGAAATTAGCGCGGCAATTAAGGAATTTAAAGAAACTGTCAGCTACAAAACTGCAGAATAAGGGATAAGGATTAAGGACTAAGGACTAAGGATTAAGGATTAAGGATTTTTAAATTTTTTTCCTTAGCCCTTAGACCTTAGCCCCTAGCCCTTAAGGAAGGAGGTTTTTGTTTTTGGCAAATTTACAAAATATTCGCCGCCGTATTCGCTCGGTTAAATCTATCCAAAAAATTACAAACGCTATGGATATGATAGCGCGTTCACGTTTCAACGCTGCGCGCGACACTTTACTTTCAAATATTCCTTACGTCGATAAAACGCGGGAAATTATTCGCCGAATTATGACACAAATGAACGTTTCAGAAAGTGAAAGCCCTTTCATAACAACGCGGCAAGGTTTAATTGAGGCGCAGTCACGCACGGACGGAAAATTTTTATTTTTGGTAATTGCGGCTGATAAAGGATTAGCGGGCGCGTACTCAAGCAACGTTTTAAAAGAGGCGCACGAAACTATAGAATATGACGGCACAAGCCCTTCAGATTCAGCCGCCGCAAAGGAAGAAAGTTTTCACAAACAAAACGTAGCCGCCCTTAGAGGCGGAATTGACGGCGAACAACTCCGCGCCCAAAAAGCCGCCGCTAAAGGTGGAGCTAAACGCACTGCCGCCAATTTAAGCGTTGCTAAAGAGTTCAAAGACGCAGATTTTGTTGATGAAATTGAATTAATAACTGTGGGCAGAAAAGCTACTTCACATTTCAAACAACGCGGCTACAATATTATCAAAAATTATGCCGGTATCAGTGAACGCCCAAATTATCACTACGCCAAAGAAATTGCAGATTTAATTATTGAAAGATTTATGAGCGGCGAAATTATTGACGTTACAATGATTTACACGCGCTTTAATTCGGCGATAAGTTGTACGCCGGAAGATGTTACACTTTTACCGCTGGTTACTGATGATTTTCCCTCTGAAACTACCGCTAAGGAAGAATACATTTATGAACCGAACGTTGTATCGGTTTTAAATGATTTTCTGCCGCGCAGAATCGCTACCAGAATTTACGGCGCAATGTTACACAGCGCAGCGGCTGAACTTTCTTCACGAATGAACGCTATGAGCAACGCTACCGATAACGCGCAGGAACTCGTCGGCAAACTCAATCTTTACTACAATAAAGTTCGTCAAGCCGGTATTACCAATGAAATTAACGAAATTGTCGGCGGCGCAAATGCGCTTGAGTAACGGCGGTAAAAAAATATGCCACTAAAACCTAAACAAATGATCCAGTTTTTGCAACAAAACGGATTTAAAAAAATTCCAAACAGCGGCGGTAGTCATCAGAAAATGTACAATCCCATTACAAAACTTAGAACAATCGTACCAATGCACAAAGGCGATTTGGATAAAGGCACAGAGCAAGCAATATTGAAACAAGCAGGATTGAAAAGTAGGTGAACGCTATGAAAGTTTATTATCCGGTAATTTTTTTTAAAGATGAAGACAACAAATTTGTTGGTGTAGTTCCTGATTTGCAAGGCTGTCTTACTCAAGGCGATGATTTAACAGATGCTATGTATTGGATTAAAGATGCTATAGGAACGTGGCTTGATGATCCTATGGAAAAAGACTACCCGCCGCCTTCAAAAGTCAGCGATATTGACACTTCAGAATATCCAAATGCGATAGTTAATATCATTGAGTTTGATTTTGACGAATGGAAAGAATCATTAAACCTAATTCATAAATCACGGGAAAAAGCCGGAATGTCGGTAAAAGAATTATCGGACTTAATCGGCGCGCCTTATCGTACTTTAAAAAATTGGGACGAGGGTACGACAAAGCCGCCAAAATGGTTACAAAAATTAATCGTTGAAAAAATTGAAAACAGTTTAGTAAATCCCTAATATTACATTTGAAAGGAGAAATTTTTTTGGCAAAAGGAAAAGTAGTTCAAGTTATCGGCGCGGTTGTCGACGTGGAATTTCCAGCCGGTGAACTGCCAAAAATCTTGAACGCAGTACATATAACCGGAAAATCCGGCGATGTAGAAATTGATTTAATTGCTGAAGTTATGCAACATTTGGGCGACAGTGTCACACGTTGTATCGCTATGAGTTCAACTGATGGACTTGTGCGCGGTATGACAGCTGAAGATTTAGGCTCACCTATCACAGTTCCTGTTGGTGAGGCTTGCTTAGGGCGCGTCTTCAATGTTTTGGGACAAACTGTTGATAACAATCCTAAGCCCGTTGGCAACAAAGAAAATTGGCCAATTCACAGACCGGCTCCAACTTTTGAAGAACAAGAAACTTCAGCACAAATTTTGGAAACCGGAATTAAAGTTGTTGACTTAATCGCGCCGTATTCTCGCGGTGGTAAAATCGGATTATTTGGCGGCGCGGGCGTCGGTAAAACAGTTTTAATTATGGAACTGATTCACAATATTGCAACGGAGCACGGCGGCTACTCGGTATTTTCCGGCGTCGGCGAACGTACCCGCGAAGGTAACGACCTTTGGACAGAAATGACAGAATCCGGCGTTATCGATAAAACCGCGCTTGTTTACGGGCAAATGAATGAACCGCCCGGCGCAAGAATGCGCGTTGCTTTAACCGGCTTGACAATGGCTGAATATTTCCGCGACGTGCAAGGGCAAGACGTTTTGTTATTCATTGATAACATTTTCAGATTTATTCAAGCAGGCTCGGAAGTTTCCGCACTTTTAGGGCGTATGCCTTCCGCCGTCGGTTATCAGCCTACACTTACAACGGACGTTGGCGCGTTGCAGGAAAGAATCACTTCAACTAAACACGGCTCAATCACTTCAGTACAAGCTGTTTATGTTCCTGCGGACGACTTGACAGACCCTGCGCCTGCTGCAACTTTTACGCACTTGGACGCTACAACAGTTTTAAGCCGTCAAATTGCTGAATTGGGAATTTATCCCGCCGTTGATCCGCTTGATTCAACTTCAAGAATTTTGGACCCACATATTATTGGGCAGGAACATTACGAAGTTGCACGCGGCGTTCAAGCAGTTTTGCAAAAATATAAGGAATTGCAAGATATTATAGCTATTCTCGGTATGGAAGAACTTTCTGAAGATGATAAACGCACAGTTTCACGCGCCCGCAAAATTCAGCGTTTCTTGTCTCAACCGTTCGCAGTTGCTGAGGCGTTCACAGGCTCGCCCGGTAAATATGTTGCCTTGAAAGACACAATTCGCGGCTTTAAAGAAATTCTTTCCGGCAAGTATGACGATTTACCGGAAGGCGCATTTTATATGGTTGGTGGAATTGAGGAGGCTGTCCAAAAGGCGGCTAAACTCAAAGAGGCTTAATCGTTGCTGAAACTTTCTTTTAGAATTAAAAATCCGATAAAAGGAGGTGAAACCCGTTACTGAAAAAATTATGTTGCCTTTTAAAAATTTGCCCGTAATTGCCGTTTTTAAGGGCTACAAGGGGTGTTTGACGCTCTGTATATATAAATTATATCAAAAAACTTTTTAAGGCGGCTTACAGGCGATTTTAGCGCAAATTTTCGGTAACGGCGTAAGCAATGGCTACGATTAAACTTGAATTGGTTACTCCCGACAAAGGCGAAGTTTTATCCAAAGATATTAATATGTTAATCGTACGCTCAACGGCGGGTGAATTGGGAATTTTGCCGCGTCACGCAAATTTATTGACAGAATTGCAACCACACGCAATGAAAATCAAAGCTGAGGGCGGCGATAGTTTTGTAGCTATTGGCGGCGGCTTTATGGAAGTTACGCCAACTCAAATTACAATTTTGGCGGATTCAGCCGAATTGCCCGACGATATTGACGTTGAAAGAGCAAAGGCGGCACTTAAACGCGCTGAAGAAAGAATCGCACAATACAAACAAGCTACAAAAGATTCACTGATTGATATTGCGCGCGCTAATTCGGCACTTGCCCGCGCTAAGGCTAGACTTTTGGTTAAAAACATTCCGTTCAATTAAATGATTAATAATTCCCGCTGAAAGCACGGTGGGATTTATTATACAACCATAAAATATTTTTATTAAAAAAATTCGGACACAGTCTCGCTCCATTTAATTTGGTAGCCGCTGTGTCCGTTTTTTTCGTATGGAATAGCCTCACCGTATTCTTTGCCTTTTTCCGTCAAAATATATCCGCCGTTACTGTCTTTTTCTTGCAAGCCCAATTCAACTAATTTTTTATTGACTGCCTGTGCAGATTTTCACAAAGTTTATCTAATTCAAAACAAGCGTCATTAAATGAAATTCTGAAAAATTCGCCTCTAATACGATAAGCATCAAAAATTTCGTGGCAAGTTTGCTCAATCAGATATGCAATTTCTGAATCAAAAAATTCTGTGCAATAGCCGTTGACAATTTCAAGCCCGCTACTTGTTATTATCGTTTGCATTCTTTGGCGGACGTTTTGAGTATATCCAATTTTAACAGTGCCATTGCTCATTTCAAAAACATAAACGCATTTTAAATTAGAAATTGTTTCTGCAGATTTTGCTGATTCAAAAAGTTTATTTAAAATATTTTCAGTACTATAAATTCCTACTTTTTGAAGTGCTGGCAAAACTTCAGAAGTTATCCAGCGTTTAAATTTTTTTGCCGTTGGAAGTTTGGAAGAAAGAATCAAACTGAACAAGCCGCTAATGTTAATAAAAATCATTCCACGCGGGCTGTTGATTGTGAAAATGGTGTCAGTATGTAAATTCATCAAATCGGCAGGTTTAAGAATTAATTTATCTTCGACGTCAACGTGTTCACGAATCGCTTTGTCGGTGTCTTTGTACTCTAAAGAATTTGCCGCATCCTTCCCTGCAAACCAATCAACGCCGTCAATAGTAATTGTACGAAGTTTGCCAAATTCTTCGTGCTGAAAAATTTGAATTTGATTTTCCATATAAAAAAACGCCCCCTTAAAATTTGATTGACAATTTCTCGTAAGGCGTTTATAATCTAATTGTAAGATATTTAAACGCCTTGCGTTTGTTTTGATAAACTTATTTTACAGTAAAGGGGCGAATAAGTCAATGTATCTTAAGAAAAAATATTGCTTGTTCGCCCGCAAAGGCGAATTTTTTTTGCGCAAAATTATTTTCCATATAAAAAAACGCCTCCTAAAATGTTTTATTTGACAAAACACCCAGAAACGTTTATAATCTAGTTGTAAAGATTCTTGGAGTCGTCTCTGGGTAATTTAATCTTTAAGGCAGTGATGTTATATCAAGTTGAGACGACTAAGTCAATTATATTCGTAAGAAATTTATATAAAAGATTAGCCGCCGCAAGGCGGTTTTCTTTTTGCAAAAATTATTTTCCATATAAAAAAACGCCTCCTTAAAATTTGATTAGATAAAAACTTGACAATCAACCAACGGCAAGGTATAATTTCATCATAAAAAGTGTAAATCACGCCGTTGTTAATATTTAGTTTTTTATCTAAAAATATTATACTACAACGGTTTAAATAAAGCAAGTAAAAAAGTTGCCGCAAGGCAATTTTTTTTGCGCTAAATTATTTTCCATAATAAAAAACGCCTCCAAAATGTTTTATTTGACAAACACCCAGAGACGCTTATAATTACATTGTAACCTTTTAAAGTCGTCTTTAAGTGTTTTGTTAAGTTGCAAATGAATTATATCAAGTTGAGACGACTAAGTCGATTATATTCGTGAGAAATTTATATAAAAGATTAATCGCCGCGAGGCGGTTTTCTTTTTGCAAAAAATTATTTTCACTTAATCTTCAGCAATTCTTGACAGGCAAAAATTTTTGTGATAGGATTTTCGGCGTTATGGAGGAGTGTCCGAGCGGTTGAAGGTGCTTGACTCGAAATCAAGTGTAGCTAATAACTACCGTGGGTTCGAATCCCACCCCCTCCGCCATTTTTGAAATTTACAAGTCCCGCAATTCGGCGGGGCTTTTTTGGTTGACGATTTAGCGCAGTTTTGATAAAATTTCTGAAAAAATTAGGAGCGTGAACGATTTGGATAAAAATCAAATTGAAAAAATTGTAGCAGAAAAAATTGACGCCGCACTTAAAGCAAATGATACACCGAAAAAATTTTTCATAACTGAAAACGGACGCGGCGTGGTTGACGGCGGCGACTTGTATAACGCGGTTTTATCTGAAGTTTTAAACGTCATGAAAATTGCGCTTGCAGATATTATTTCTGAAGTAAATGCCAAGCCCGCTGAAAAAACTGTTTCAACGGCAAAAAATCCAACTGCTAAAAAATAATTTTTTTACGTAACTAAAAAACCGTCCCATTTAGGACGGTTTTTTTTGCAAATTTATCGTAAAGCTTTTTAATTTCTAATTGGCAACTTCGGAGATATTTTGATTTTCTTCTTCGTCAAGGTAAATAATTTTCGGCTCTGCGCCTTCTTTAATACATTCTTCAGTAACAATAACTTTGCGCGGTCTTTCGGTTTTTGGAATATCAAACATAACGTCAAGCATTGTATCTTCAATAATTCCTTTGAGGGAACGTGCGCCGGTTTTTCTTTCGATAGCTTTTTTGGCAACGGCTAAAAGTGCCGCCTCTTCAAATTCAAGTTGAACATTATCCATTGCCAAAAGTTTTTGATATTGTTTAACGGGAGCATTTTTAGGCTCGGTTAAAATTCTCAAAAGTGAATGTTCGTCCAAAGTTTCAAGCGTACAAATTACCGGCAAGCGTCCAATAATTTCCGGAATAATTCCGTACTTCATTAAATCTTCAGGGCGAACTTGATGAATCAATTCGTTAAATTTTTCGTCAGAATCTTCCTTTGCAGGAACGTCAACGCCAAATCCTAAACTTGCCTCGCCCTTACGTACGCGCTTAGCCACAATTTTATCAATTCCAACAAACGCGCCGCCAACAATAAATAAAATATTGCGCGTGTCAACTTTGATAGTTGGAGCCTCCGGGTGTTTACGTTGCCCGCGCGCCGTAAATTCTACTACGCTACCCTCAAGCATTTTCAAAAGTCCCTGCTGTACTCCTTCATGTCCGGGATCTGCCGTGATTGAATTATTTTCGCCGGATTTACGCGCTATTTTGTCAAATTCGTCAAGGTAAATAATCCCGTGTTCGGTTTTTTCAATATCCTGCCCTGCCGCGTAATATAAATTTCTAACTGCAACTTCAACATCTGCGCCGACAAATCCCGCCTCTGTCAAACTTGAGGCATCAGTTACGGCAAATGGAATATCCAACAATTTTGAAAGATGACTTAACAGCGCAGTTTTGCCGCAACCTGTAGGACCTAAAATTATTACGTTAGACTTGTCAATTTCTTCATCTGTTCCGACGTGATCGAGCCCATATTTCATACGTTTGTAGTGATTGTAAACTGCAACTGAAAGAATTTTTTTTGCGCGTTCCTGCTTAATAATAAATTCGTCAAGATATTCTTTAATAACGTGCGGTTTATTTTTTTCCAAAAGTTCACCGAGAGTATCTGCAAAAGTTCTTTTTGAGGAATGATATTTTTCCATTTCCTCTTCTTTAATAAGATGATAAAGTTCTTTGATACAATGTTTGCAAACGCCAAAACCTGTATTTGGATCAAAAATTGGCGCGTCCATTCTACTTTGAATTTTAACGCGGCGTCCACATATACTGCAGCGAAAACTTCCTAATTCCATTCTATTTTAACTCCTTTAAATTTTCCAATAAAAAATCTTGCCAATATTTTTGGCAACGTGTATAATACACCTTGCACTATTTGTGCGTCAACTTTTTTGAATTTGAGGTGTTCATTTTGAAAGATAAAATTCATCCGAAATATTTTGAGGCAACTGTCATTTGTGGTTGTGGCAATACTTTTAAAACCGGCTCCACTAAAAAAGAATTGCGCGTCGATGTTTGCTCCAAATGTCATCCTTTCTTTACCGGGCGTCAACGTGATATGAAAGCCGGCGGGCGTATCGAGAAATTTAACAAACGCTATAAGAAGGGCTAAGGCAGTAGGCAAGAGGCAAAAGTTTTTCAATTAACTAATGCCTTTTGCCTTTTTTCTATTGCCTTTAAAAAATCGTTTTGAAAATGTCGCGGGAGATTGTATCTTCTGCGATTTTTACTTTGTAAGAAAGTTTTTCACATTCTTCGCGCAGAATTTCCGCCAAAACGTGAACAACCGGAAATTCGGTTGCAAAGTGTCCGGCGTCTACCACGTGAATTTTAATTTCTGCCGCGTTTTGCGCCTCGTGATATTTTAAATCGCCCGTAACGAACGCCTGCGCGCCGTGATATTTTGCCTTTGAAATAAATTCACTGCCCGCGCCGCCGCAAATTCCAACTTTTTCAATCAGAAAATCGCCCGCGTCAACAAACCTTACACTTTCACAATTTAAATTTTTTTTGACGTGTAAAGCAAAATCTTTCGCCGTCATTTTTTTTGAAAGTTTACCGATTCTGCCCAATGAAAAAATTTCTTCTTCAAAAGTTTTTACGTCAATTAATCCTAATTTTTGGGCGAGTACGTCATTAACGCCGCCTTGTACGCTGTCCAAATTTGTATGAGCGGCGAAAACTGCAATATCATTTTTAATCAAAGTTTGTAACTTTCTGCCGAGCGGTAAATCTGTGCGGAAATTTTTTATTGCGCGAAAAATAATTGGGTGGTGAGCAATGATTAAATTTGCGCCGAACTCAACGGCAGCGTTTACAGTTTCTTCCGTTACGTCAAGGCAGACAAAAATTTTTTCAACTTCAGAATCAAAACTGCCGACAAGCAAGCCGGGGTTATCCCATTCTTCGGCAAGTTGACGCGGCGCAATTCTATTCATAATTTCAGAAATATGTTGTACTGTAATTTTTTTCATAATCAATCGCCTTTCTTTACTAAATATGATATAATTTTAACAGAAAAATTTTTTGCGGTAAAGGAGTGGAAAATTTGGCAGAAGAAATGAGCAGAATCATTCACGTTAAAGGCGTTGGAAAAGTTTCACAAGCTCCTGATCAAGTTACAATTTCGCTGGAATTGGAAGCTACAGATGAAGGATATTCAACCGCTGTAGAAAAAATCGCAGATAAAATTTCAGCATTACGTAAATCTGTAGTGGAGGCAGGCTTTGATACAGAAGACCTTAAAACCATAAAATTTTTTGTTGAGCCGGTTTATGATAATCAAAGACTTGAAGACGGTATAACACGTCAAATTTTTCAATTTTACGGTGCAAGGCACAATTTGGAATTAACTTTTGATTTTGACAACGAAAAATTTAATAAGGCACTCTATACTTTGACAAACTGCCTTTCCAATCCGGAAATTTCAATTTCATTTAAAATAAAGGACAAAACGAAAATTGAGGAACAACTTTTAAAAAATGCCGCTGAAGATGCACGGCGTAAAGCTGAAATTCTCTGCGCGGCGTCCGGCGCAAAACTTGGAAAATTATTAAACATTGGTTGTAAGCCGCCAGATTATCTTAAGGGAATAGGAATATCTGAAAGTGAAATGGAAGGTTTTTTACAAGGAATAGCGGCAGGACCGAATTTAAATACAGAAGTTTTTATTCCAAAAAATATTGAATCTGAAGAAAGAATAGATTTTTACTGGGAAATTTTAGATTAAGGGGTTGTTTAAATGAAGAAAATTATTGTAATACCGGGCGACGGTATTGGAAAAGAAATTACTGATTCAGCCGTTGAAGTTTTGAAAAAGATTGACGAAAAATTTAAAATCGGCTTGGAATTTGAATATCACGACGCGGGCGGCGCAAGCTACGATAAATACGGCGAGCCTTTGACTGCAGAAACATTGGACGCTTGCAAGGCGGCTGACGCGGTTTTATTCGGCGCGGTAGGCGGTCCCAAATGGGATAATATCGAAGTTTCAAAACGCCCCGAAAAAGCTTTATTCGGCTTGAGAAAGGGCTTGGGCTTGTATGGAAATTTGCGCCCCGTAAAAATCTATGATGCTTTAATTGACGGTTCCCCGCTCAAAAAAGAAATTGTTGCAGGCGCAGATATTTTAATTGTGCGTGAACTTGTCGGCGGTATTTATTTTGGTCCGCGTTGCGAAAGTGAAATTGTAAACGGCGTCGAGCAAGCTTGGGACACAGAAATTTATAGCCGTCCTGAAATTGAAAGAATTGCAAGGCTTGCCTTTGAATCTGCGCGAAAACGTAGAAAAAAAGTTACTTCAGTAGATAAAGCAAATGTTTTGGCAAGCTCAAGACTTTGGCGGCGCGTAGTTAATGAAATAGCCCGCGAATATGACGACGTGGCTTTAAATCACCTTTACGTAGACAACGCCAGCATGCAACTTGTACTCAATCCCAAAAATATGGATGTCTTGCTCTGCAACAATATGTTCGGCGACATAATTTCAGACGAAGCCGCTTGTTTATCGTCCTCTATTGGTTTACTTCCCAGTGCGTCTATTGGTGAAGGAACCGGATTTTTTGAGCCAATACACGGTTCCAGTCCTGATATTGCAGGAAAAGGAATTGCAAATCCCATTGGAACAATTTTAAGCGCGGCTATGTTATTAAGATACAGTTTAAAAAATGACGACGCCGCTCAAGCTATCGAGTCGGCAGTTGATAAAACTTTGGCGGACGGCTACCGCACTGCTGATATTTATAAAGACGGATTAAATCGAGTGAACACCGTAGAAATGACGCAAGCCATTATTGACAGAATTTAAAAATAAAAAAATTTTTCCAATATTGCTAAAGACCCCGATTTGTGGTAAGATTTATCTGACACGAAAACCAACCACAGACGAGGTCTTTTAGCAATTATATTATAACCTCGTCTTAAAGTCAAACGAAAGGCGGGGATTTTTTGTGGCTGTAAGTATTTTTGATAAGTGCGTTTCAGACAAATCTATTTTGGAAAAATCAAATGTAGTGTACCTTTTGACAAACAAGCTTAATTTAATGCGTTATGTTGGTAAAACTACTAAAAAGTTGCGTTTGCGGCTTTATCAACACAGAAATTTAAATAATACTTATATTGATAGGAGTATTCAAAAATACGGCTGGGAAAATTTTTCTGTTGAAATTTTAGAAGAATGTGAAACGCCGGAACAACTTAATGAACGTGAAATTTTCTGGATTAAATTTTTAGATACGAAACGTCCAAACGGTTATAATTTGACAGACGGCGGCGATGGAAATCACGGCTATATTGTTTCTGAAAAAACAAGAAAATTACGTTCGGAAAATAGTCCTCTTAAACGTGCTGTACGTTGTATTGATACAAATCAGATTTTTTCTTCAATTACAGCCGCCGCTAAATCTTTGAATATTTCCGAAACATCTATTTGGAAAGTTTGTAACAGAATCTTTATCCGCGCTAATGGTCTTAAATTTGAATATCTGGATGATCCACTTACCGAAAAAGAAAAACTTAGAGAGGCAAAAAAAATAATAGGTAAAGCAGTTAGATGTATTGACACGAACGAGAATTTTGACAGCATATCTGAGGCAGCCAAATATTTTAATCTTTGTAAGTCACATGTGTCCGCCGTTTGCAACGGACGTTTATTATCAACCGGTCATTTACATTTTGAGTATGTCCAAAAACAAAAACCTGAAAATAAAACTTTTCCAGTAAAAAAAGCCGTACGTTGTGAAGAAAATGGAATTATTTATGGCAGCATTAAAGAGGCTTCGCGTCAAACCGGAATTAGCAACACAATTATTAGCAGGGCTTGTAGAAAAGAAAATGCTACTGGCGGCGGTTACCACTGGCAATTTGTTCAATAAAAAAGCCGCCCGCATTGGGACGACTTCCACCCCGTGAAATTGCGGGGATTTTTTATTTTAGACTTTGAATTTTTGGACTTCCTGCTGGAGTTCCGCCGCCATTTTGGCTAAGTTGGTACTTTCGCCGGCTTTTTCAGTATCGGTACTTGCATTTTTGCCGCTCCAAAATGTTCCAACTATTAAAATGAAGGCAATAATTACGCTGCCAATTACTGCCAATTTAATGTGCCTCCATTTTTATTTTAGCTTGAATAGCAAAATTGTACAATGAATTGAAAAATTGTCAAATTGCGGAAATTTTTTTTATGCTATAATACAAATTGAGGTGATTTAGAATGGACAATAAACCTGTTATCGTAATTGCTGTGGCGGTTATAATTGCAATTTTTATAATCGGCGGCTCTTACAATTCTTTGAACAGCGCAAAAATTAATGTGGATGCGCAGTACGGACAAGTTGAAAATCAAATTCAACGTCGCGCAGATTTAATTCCAAATTTAGTTTCAACAGTCAAAGGCTATATGCAATATGAAGAAAAAGTTTTAACTGAAGTAACAGAGGCGCGCACAAAAGTTTTGAACGCAGGGACGCCCGACGCCAAAAACGCGGCTGACGGCGAATTAACGGCGGCTCTCGGTCGATTAATCGCTATTTCTGAAAATTATCCCGCCTTGAAATCTGACGCACATTTTACTGAATTAATGCGGGAAATTTCCGGCTCCGAAAATAGAATTGCCGTTGCACGCAAGGATTATAATTCCGCAATTCGTGAATATAATTTGGAAGTTCAAAATTTTCCCGGCAATATCTTTGCAAAGATTTTCGGTTTCCAGCCAATGAATCAATTTGAGGCTGAAGAATCCGCGCACGAAGTACCGCAGGTGAACTTTGAATGAAAAAAAATTATCAACCAATTATAATCTTTGCAACTTTGGCGGCAATTCTTGTAGTTTCAATTCAAATTTTTACAAGTGCAACTGCCGCCGAAATTCCGCCTGCTCCAACTGAAAATATTTATGTTGCAGATTACGCCGCAATGTTGGACGATTCAACCAAAAATCAGATTCTGGAAATTGGAAAAAATCTTGACGAAAAATACAAGGCACAAATTGCAGTTGTTACGATTGAAAATTTGGGCGATTCAAGTATTGAAGATTACGCCAACAAACTTTTCAGAAAATGGGGAATTGGCGATAAAAATTTAAATAACGGCGTTTTGCTTTTAATTTCCAAAAACGACAGGAAATTTAGAATTGAAGTTGGTTACGGGCTTGAGGGCGCAATTACCGACGGCTACGCGGGCGAAATTTTGGACGGTATGAAAAATTATTTCCGTGACGAAAATTATTCTGCGGGCGTCTTGCAAGCTTACAGCACTTTAGCCAAAAAAGTTTATGAAGAATACGGCGGCGAAATTCCCGAAAATCTTAATGTTGAAAATTCTGAGGAAGAATGGACTTTTTCAGATATTATTGCTGTAGGAATTTTCTTGATAGTTTTTGCCGCAATTTTTTTACAAATTTTGTACGTGATTATGGTTGCCGTGCTTTATATTGGAAATGTGATACTTTACGCCGTAACAGGCGGACGGAGCGGCACTTTGAGTTTGAAAAAAGTTGCGTCGTATGTACATTTTGGCAAAAGTGATTTTTTCAGTATTTGGTGGTATGACAGCAACAGCAAGAGTAGCGGCGGCGATAATTCCGGCGGCGGAGGATTTGGCGGCGGCTCAAGTGGCGGCGGTGGAGCCAGTGACGGTTGGTAAAAATTTGGACACTTTCATTTTTGGAAGTGTTATTTTTTATTTTTAAAACAAAAAAACGCGGCTTTTACCGCGCTAAGATTTTTTTAGTCAATTTATTTTAAATTTGCTTTGAAGAAATTTTCGATTTTGTCAAAGGGAATTGCATTTTTATTATCGTACAAGTCAATGTGATTTGCGCTGGGAATTATCAGCAATTCTTTATTACCGGAAATTGTATCTAAGCCAGAGCGTTTAACGCCCGTCATATTTTCAAAGGCATCTTCAGAAAAATATCTGGAGTGTGCGTTTTCGCCGTGAATAATCAGTACAGGATTTTCAATTTCGTCAATATATGAAAGTTGCGGCATATTCATAAAAGAAAGAGCCGTTGTAGCGTTCCAGCCCGCGTTTGAATTAAGCGAGCGTTTGTGATAACCGCGTTCAGTTTTGTAATAGGCGTAATAATCTTTAATGAATTGGGGGAAATTAGAGGGATCTTCGACAACGCCGCCTGCGCGAGTGTATTTACCGGCTTTATAATCTGCCGTGCGCTGATTATTGGCGTTAATTCTGTTTTGCATACGTTCACGCTTTAAAGTTTCGGCGTCTTTGTCGTAGTCAAAATAGCCGTTTGCCATAACGCGGCTCATATCGTACATAGTAGTTGCAACGGTTGCTTTAATTCGAGTGTCAATCGCCGCCGCATTCAGAGCAATTCCGCCCCAGCCGCAAATTCCAATAATTCCAATTTTATTTTTATCGACGTTATCTAAATTTGAAAGAAAATCAACCGCCGCACTGAAATCTTCAGTGTTAATGTCAGGCGAGGCAACAAAACGCGGATAACCGCCACTTTCGCCGGTAAATGAAGGATCAAAGGCAATGGTTAAAAATCCGCGCTCTGCCATTTCTTGTGCGTACAAGCCGGAAATTTGCTCCTTAACCGCGCCGAATGCTCCACAAACTGCAATCGCAGGAAGTTTGCCCGTGTAATTTTTTGGCGTGTACATATCAGCCGCCAAAGTTATACCGTAGCGATTAACGAAAGTAATTTTTTGGTGGTTGACTTTATCGCTTTTCGGAAAAACTTTATCCCAATTTTTTTCGAGTTTTAATTTTTCAACTTGAATTGTGCTTGAAGATTCAGCCGTTGCATCTGCGGGAATTTTCGCCGCGTCAACTGTATTTGTCATTGTTCCAATCACTCCTAAACAAAATGCTGTTGTTAAAATTTTTTTCAGTGATTTTTTCATTTCAACCGCCCCTTAAGCTTGTTGCATTTATTTTACAGGATTTAAAATTTTTTCTCAAATATTTAAAATTGATTCTTGAAAATTACTTTTTGCAATGTTTATTTTAATTTTTTTATGTACTTTCTTTTTTCTACAGCAAAAAAAGAAAGTACCAAAGAAAAAGTGCCGCGCCCGCCTGCGTTTTTCGCGTCGAATTTTTCAGAAATTGAAGGGTTATAGCCGCGTTTGAGTGCGTTACAGCAATTTCAGCGTTACCGATAAAAACGGAGTGCGGCGGGCGTTTTTCAATTTTTTTCCAAAAAATTTGGCGCATCCTGCGCAAAAGTGCGGCGCGCGTCCGTGCGCGCCTTTTTTATTTTTCTAATAAAAAAATCCCGCCGATTTTTTGACGGGATAAAAATTTTTCAGCTTAAAAATTAAATGTTCAAAGATTTTACAAAGTCTGCAATGGCGGCTTTATCTGTGCGCCCTCTGAAAACGCGCCCTTCGATAAATTTTGCATTTGGACTGCTCGCCTTAAGTTTGCTGACAGTTTCGCCAAAACCGCTGCCGCCGGAAGTTGCAAATACTACAATAGTTTTGCCGGAAAAATCGTAACTTTCAAGAAAATTGTTGATAATGTGCGGAGCCACATACCACCAAATTGGAAATCCCAAATAAATAACGTCATAATCTGCAACGGGCGCGTTTTTGTCGGCAAGTTCAGGGCGGGAATTTGCGTCCGCCATTTCAACTGAACTGCGCGAATTTTGGTTGTTCCAATTTAAATCTTTGCCGGTGTAAGGTACGGCGGGTTTAATTTCATAAATATCTGCGCCTGCAACTTCAGCCAAAATATTTGCAAGTTTGCGCGTGGAGCCGCTAGCCGAGAAAAACGCCACTAAACTTTTTGCCATAATTTTTACCTCCAATTAATTAAAAGCGTCGGGAATCCATTTGCCGCTGATACCTTTTACGGCGTCTGCAGCTTTAATTTCGGCGTCGCCGTTGTCAATGTCAATCAGCTTGTATTTGTCATTGCCCATTTGCAATTCTTTCATGTAGGTAAGTTGACGCAAGCCGTGTCTGCTTTCCATACGTTCAACTAAATCATTTTTACTTTCTTCGGGCAAGGCGTAAACTAAATCTACACACGCTTGATCCACCGCCAAAATATCCAATGATGCCAAAATTCCAACGTCCGGCGTTACAACAGGTTGAGCCGCCGTGCCTTCGCAATCACAGGAAACGCTCATATTTCTCATAACATTTATATAGGCGATTTTATTTTTGAAATGTGAAATTGTAGCCTGCGTCGATTCTGTCATACGTTCCATAAATTCTTCTTTGGCAATATCCCATTTGTCAGGTTGATTGGGCGTTGTATGAATCCATTTTTTACCAATTTTACCATCTGCGCAACCAATACCAATATTTTTATCAGAGCCGCCGAATCCGCCTTGAACGTGTCCTTTAAAGTGCGTCAACGCCAAAAATGAATCGTAATTCAAAAGATTTTTACCGACTGACATTTCTTTAAACCACTTGCCGTTTGGTACGGGCAAAAGTGCAGTGCCGTCTTCGTCCAAAATATCAACCGTGCAAAAAGTCCAGCCGTTGGTTTTCAAATTTTCACGATGCCCTTCAGTTGTTTGGCGCGGGCTTGTGTAGTAAGTGTTTGTTTCGATAATTTTTGCGTCGGGAATTTTTTTATCAAGGAGTTCCTTAACCCACGGGCGCGGTAAAATATTTGGACCGTGCGGCTCGCCTGTATGAAGTTTGACTGCGATTTTTCCGCTCAAAACTTCCTTAACTTTGTCGAAAATTTTCATTAAACCTGCCGCCGATAAATCCCGCGTAAAATAAACAACGGATTCTGCGCCGGTGCGTTCGCTGTAAGGAATGTACTTATCGCCGCCCGTTCCTGCAACAATTTTTGACATAATTTTTACCTCCTATTTAAGTTGTGAAATAAAAAAGTTTGCAACTTTGTCAGTAGTTAATTTTTCAAAATTTCTTGATAACGCAAGCTGTAAGTATAAGGTACAACAATATCTGCAAGCCCGTGAATTATGACAGAAAAATTTTTTGACAGCTAACATTGAATTTTTTATTTAAGTTGTGAAATGAAAAAGTTGGCAACTTTGTCAGCGGTTAATTTTTCGTCTTGAGTAAAGCCGTGATCAAAGCCTTCCAAAAATTCAATTTGTGCGCTGCCTTTGTAAATTTCTTGATAACGCAAGCTGTAAGTATAGGGAACAACAATATCTGCAAGCCCGTGAATTATAAAAACAGGTCCTTCATATTGCGCGGCAGTTTCATAAATCGGTAAACTTTGCGCGGTTAAAATGTAATTGCGTCCGAGTCTTTTTGTGCCGCGATGATCTAAATCAACATATTCAGGAACATTTATTGAATCGTAATGCTCAGTAAAAATATTCCCGCGAATTGCATCGTCGCGCAGGACTGCCGCCGCCGCCATAAGCGCAATAGATTTTACATTTTCAACTCCGAGTTCACCGGCAACCATACTTGTAACAACGCCGCCTTGTGAATGACCGGCGATTGAAACGCTTGTAACGCCGCGCATGTCCCGCACATATTCATAAACGTGTTTTGCGTCTTCAATTTCGTTTAAAACCGTCATATCTTGAAAACGCCCTTCGCTTGCGCCGTGCCCGTTGAAATCAAAACGAATTGACGCAATACCCGCCGCCTCCAAATTGTCAGCCAAATATTTTAAAAGCGGCTGTTCTTTTTGCGCTGTAAAGCCGTGACAAATTATAACCATTGGAAAACTTGATAAACCGTCGGGCGTTTGAATGACTGCCGCCAATTTGCCGTGATCCCCGTCAATCGTGACGTTTCGACTTTGCGCAGATACATTCGCCGGTAAAATTACCAGCACTGCAAGAATTAAAGCGAATAACAGTTTGAACATTGGAAACCCTCCCGTTTTTTAATCTACAAGAATATTAACATTTCCAACAGTATCAAGCAAGCTGAAAATTTTTTGTAACAAATTCAAACAACGCCAAAATGGGCGAAAATATCCACGACAAGCCGCCGTCAAAGTTCTTTGAATGGTTTTATATTACCGCGTAAATTTTACCGCAATATTTCCATTTTAAACGGCGTCAGACAAATTGAAAATTTTTTGTAACTAATTCAAACAACGCCAAAATGGGCGAAAATATCCACGACAACCCGCCTTCAAACTTCTTTGAATGTTTTATATTACCGCGTAAATTTTACCGCAATATTTCCATTTCCTACAGCGTCAGACAAGTTTGCAGGATTTAAAATTTTGCCAAGCCGTGTATAGCTGTAACCACTGGAAAAATTTTTGTAGAAAAGTACAACGGTATTTGAACTCCACAACATTAAATCGCCCGCGTGAATATTTCCTACACGGCTGTCATTTGAAGGCAGATTTTTTCCGAGTCGGTAATATTTTTCGTTGCCGTTCAATTCTTGCATTGTAATTTCAAGCGGCAATTTTTCATAGAACGCGCGCGCAGATTGATTATCTTCCAAAACTGCGTCAAAAGTTTTTCCGCCGACAGAAATTTTAATTTGCATAGCTTGTCCCTCCTGCATACAGCCTAAAAAAATTATTGAAAAAATTATCACCGCGCTTAAAATTTTTTTCAACATAAAAATTACCTCCGCGTTACCTTAAAAAATTTTAATTCACAAAAATTTTTCCGTATAATCTTTTTTTACAGTTTTTATTAAAATTTTAAAATCTAAAATTTTTTCTGTAAAATATTTTGTGGCGATTTTTAGCTATTCCAAATTTTGATTATGTGGTAAAATTTTTTTGGAGGCGATTTTTTATGGAATTGCGCGTATTGAAATATTTTTTGGAAATAGCAAAAAACGGCAATATGACGCGGGCGGCAGAAATTTTGCACGTGGTATAGCCTACACTTTCAAAACAAATTCAAGATTTAGAAGAAGAACTCGGCAGGAAATTATTTACGCGCAGTCGCAAGGGTTTAACTTTGACTGAAGAAGGAATGATTTTTAAACAACGCGCCGCCGAAATTGTAGCCCTTGCAGATAAAACCGCCGAAGAATTTAAATCTTTCGATGAAATAATTGGCGGTGATATTTACATTGGCTGCGCGGAGGCGGACGGCTTTAAATATTTTGTACGAATTTTGAAGGAATTGCAAAAAAAATATCCGCGTGTACGTTGCCACCTTTTCAGCAGTGACAGCGATTCAACGACGGATAAACTTGACAGGGGAATTTTGGATTTTGCGATAATTGCACACGGCAATATTGACTTAAAAAAATATAACTATGCAACTTTACCGACCAAAAATATTTGGGGCTTGTTAATGAAAAAAGATTCTCCACTTGCACAAAAAAATAAAATCCTGCGCGAGGATTTATTAAATATACCGCTGATATGTTCAAGGCAAGGAATGAATGAGGAACTGCTGGATTTTTTTGGCGAAATGAAAAACGATTTAAATATTGTTGCAACGTACGATATGATGTTCAACGCGGCGATAATGGTTAGGGAAAATTTCGGCTACGCGCTCGGCTACGACAAAATTATTTCAAGCGATGAAATTTGTTTTCGCCCGCTGGAGCCGTTGCAAGTTTCGCCAATGCACATAATCTGGAAAAAGTACGCCGCCTTCACTCCAATTTCAAAAATTTTAATGGAAGAAATTTTAGGCATTAGGCAAAAGTAAAAAGGCAGTAGTTTTTTTCCCTCTTGCCTCTTGCCTAATGCCTCTTGCCTTCTGCCTAATGCCTTCTGCCTGTTATTTTTTTGTCAGTGAAAAATTATCCCAAATATCGCCGTTAACATTTTGACAGGTTAAATTTATGGACTCTGCGCGAATATCCAAACAAATAAAACTTTCCGGCTCGTAAGTGTAATTTTGGTCGCCGGCGCGTCCGCACAAAATGTAAGTTGTACCGTGCGGCGATTTTTTTTGTTCAAAAATTTTTCCGGCGTTCCTGTAAGTGTGCAAATGCCCGGTAAAAACTAAATCTATTTGCAATTCGTCAAAGAGCGGCAAGAAATAATTTTTCGCCTCGTCAACAAAATCATTCTGCGCACGATTGAAAATTGGCTTGTGCATTAATATAATTTTCCACGGGCGATTAACTTTAGCCGCGTCATTTTTCAGCCAATATTTTTGCGCGTCTTGCATTCCCGCGTTAAATTTTTCTATCTCAAAAAATTGCGTGTTCAAAATAAAAAAGTGCGCCGCGCCATAATCAAACGAATAAAAATACCCGCCAAAATTTTTAATCCCGTTGGGCGGTAATTTAAAGTTGTGCAAATAGCCCGTCGGTAAACAGTCCAGCCAATATGAATCGTAACATTCGTGATTTCCAATTACCGGCACAAAAATTTTTTCCTGCAACAAAATATTCGCCGCGTTGTACCATTTGCGCCACTGCTTGAAATCTTGCCCGTTGTCAACCAAATCGCCGTTTACTACAAAAATTTCTGTGTCGGGAAAATTTTGCGCGGCAACAGTCGCCGTCCTTTGCCAAATTCGGTAGTCTATGCATTGTGAATCGCTGAACAACAACATTTGAAAATTTCCATCGCCCGCCGTGCGTAAATTTTGCCAATTCGTCGCGCAGGCGTCGTAAATAATTCTAAATTGGTACAAACTTTCCGGCTTAAGATTTTCCAACTTGCAACTGTAAATAAAATTTCCTTCAAAAAAATCTGTAACAATGTTACCAAAATTCGCCGCGTCTTCGCCGATTAATTTATATTCAAGTTTGACATTGGAAATTTCGGCGTCGGAATTCCACATTATAACCCGTGAAGTTTTTGAATCTGCAGTTACAATTTGGCGTAAAAATTTAACCGCAAGTAACGGCTTGTACCCGTCCTGCGGCTGATGCATTTCAGAAACTTTTTCAATTCCAAATTTTGATAAAATATTTTCTAAAATTTTCATATCCCTAGCCCCTAGTCTTTAGTCTTTATCCTCTAGAAATATGTTTTCTTTCGTACCACAGCGCGCCGACAATTAAAATTATCGCCAAAATTATCACAACAATTATTCGCGTCGGATCTTCTTGCTGTACAATCGTATCATGACCAATTATCGCCTCAATTCCGGTTGAGGGAAATTTTCCTATAAACGCCGATAAAGCATAGTCGCGCAGGCTTAATGAACTTAACGCGCCCACCGCGTTTAAAACTCCACTTGGAATGTAAGGAACCATTCGCGCTATCAGCATTACTAAAAATCCTTTTTTGGAGCTGTACTTGTCAACCGAGCTTAAGAATTTGCTTTTCTTGATTAATTTTTTTGCGCTGTCTCTGAAAAAAAATCTTAGCAACAAAAAGCTGATTGTAACACCGACAGTTTCAGCCGCCACTGAAATTACTATTCCCCAAAAAATTCCAAATATCAGCGTGTTTGCAGTTGAAAAAATTATTGCCGGCGGAAATCCCAGCGCGTTTACAAAAAGCGTTAGTAAAAAACTGAAGACAACAGCCAATTCGCCGTAACTTTTGATATATTCTGCCGTGTCTTTAATATCGCCGTTTTTCAGTAATTCAAAAATTTCCGGCAAAAATTCCGGTGCGATTAAATGTATCACGACGAATAGCAAGACGATTAAAAGCGCGGCTACAATTTTGACTGTTTTCAATTAAAATCCTCCAAAAATTTTATTTCACGGCAATTATATAGCTGTTGTCAAGAAGGCGGCAAATTTCCTCAAATGTTACAGAATTATCAAGGCGAATTGTCAGCCACGATTTTTTATTCATGTGCCACGCGGGAAAAAATTTTTTATTATCAACGAATTTTAAAGCGTCGCCGCGCAGGTTTACCACGTCAACAATTTTTTCTGAATCAAGTTTTAATTTTTTTTCCGGAATTACCATTAAGACGCCGTACCATTTTTTAGAATCTTTGCGCCGCCAAATTGCAGTGGCAGGATAATTTTCCCATAAAAATTCCAATTCGTCGCCGTAAGTTTGGCGCACGTACTGAATTAATTTCTGCGTCAATTCGCCGCCAAAAATATTACTTTCGCAACAATTTTCAACAAAATCTGCCAAAAAATTTTCATATTCAAGACGAACTTTGCCTACGTATTCGCCGACAGAATTTTCTACCAAATGCAAAATATATTCTTCGCCGGAAAAATTATCCTCAACCTTAGTAAAAATTTTGCCGTCCTGCGCGACCGTAATTTTTAATTTCAACTGATTATCGCAAATATTTTTTTCGTAAAAGCCGTCAACGAATCCGAAATTTTTAAGTTTTTCAAAGTTGACGGCTTTATTTTTTAATTTAAATTCAGGCATTTTACCAATTCTCAAAACGTCGATTTTTATTAAGCGCGGCGATTTTTTTCATATCGTCTGCTGAAAGTTCAAAATCAAAGACGTTAAAATTTTCCGTAATGTGCGCGGGATTTTTGGAGCCTGGAATTACAATATAACCGGCTTGCAAATTCCAGCGAATGACAATTTGCGCGGGAGTTTTTTTATAAAATTTTGCAAGTTCAATGATTGTAGAATTGCCGAGAATTTTTTGAGTATTGCCGCGCCCGCCGAAAGGATACCAACTTTCAACCGCCGTACCATATTTTTTCAAGTAACTTTGAAGTTTTGAATTTTGATAGAGCGGGTGATTTTCATTTTGAACGACAGCAGGGACAATTTCGGCGATTTTATTAATCCTTTCAAAATCTGCGGGCGTGTAGTAATTTGAAATACCAATGGAGCGAATTTTTCCGGCTTTAACGCCGCGTTCAAGTGCTTTGTACACTTTTTCGTCATTGTAACCGGGCTGATGAATCAACATTAAATCGACGTAGCCAATATTTAGCGCGTCCAAAGAATTTTCAATAGCGGCATCCGGCTGATTGTAGTTGCCGGGCATAATTTTACTTGTAACAAAAATTTCTTCCCGTGTCAAAATATTTTCGTTTATAGCGGCTCTTACGCCCGCGCCAACGCCTTTTTCGTTGCCGTAATATCTGGCAGTATCAATCAATCTGAAACCGGTTTTAAGGGCGTGTAAAACGCAATTTTCCGCTTGTTCATCATTAAGCGTCCACGTACCAAAACCTAAACGCGGCATTTTGTAGCCGCTGTTCAATTTAAAATCTTCCATAGCAAAATTTTTCTCCCCTGCAAATTTGGAACTTTCGCCACAGCCTGTAAAAATTGAAAAAGTTCCTGCACCTAACAACATTAAAAATTTCCTGCGATTAATCATAAAATATCCTTAGCCTTTATTCCTTATTCCTTAGTCCTTAATCCCTAATCCTTAAAAACTACCACCTGCGCCGCCACCGCCGCCGGAATGACCACCGCCGCCGCCGGAATGCCCCATTGATTGTCCACCGCTCGGCTTGGGTCTGCGCTCTACATTTGTAAACAAGTAAATATCTTTGTTTTTGATAAATTTGACAGTTTCACGTTTAAGATAATCAGTTGCCTTAACTTCGTGATGAACATTTGACATTGTACCCATAAGCCACGAACGCACCATAACGCCAAAAAAAATTCCCATTATAACAGCTACCATTGCCGCCATTGGATTAAAGCCGCCTTCAGAATCATAAGCTGCGCCGTTTTGCTCGTAGTATGTCAAAGATTTATCGACCGCGTCAATATAATTGCTGCACGCGCCGAAATAATCGCCGTCCTTCAAACTCGGCAGTAAATAATTTCCAATATCACTTTCGCTAACTAAATGGTTCATTGTTGAATCAGTTGCAACATACCATTGGCGGCTGTCCATTACAACCAAAAAAATTATCCCGCCGTTTGGCGCGCCGCCGTAATGTTGCCTAAGTAATTCTTGTGCGGCGTTTGCAATATTGGCGTTGCCTATTGATTTCAAAAATTCGACTCCAATTTTTACGCCGTGCTTTAGCTCAATGGGCTTAATTTTGTTTGTAAGGGATTGAATTTCACTTTTTGAAAGAGTGCGTGAATTGTCGAAAACCGCCGCGTCTATCATTCTTTCTTCAAGATTTAAAGCCTTTGTATCAAAATGTTCAGCCGGCATTGAGGCAAAAGTTATGCTAAAACTCATTGCCGCAAAAATTAAAATCGTCGCGCAGATTTTTTTTATCATAACTTCACCGCCCTACAAAAACATACTCGCCAAAATGTAAAAAACCGGCATTGAAACAAGCGCGGCAATAGCGGGAATTGTCAAAAACCGCCGCATTCAACATTCTTTCTTCAAGATTTAAAGCCTTTGTATCAAAATGTTCAGCCGGCATTGAGGCAAAAGTTATGCTAAAACTCATTGCCGCAAAAATTAAAATCGTCGCGCAGATTTTTTTTATCATAACTTCACCGCCCTACA
>FLNY01001943.1_pt1 | contig 55483 bp, 73 predicted proteins | sample 1140381 | NCBI WGS metagenome assembly FLNY01 (sample SAMEA3878172, study PRJEB12797) | bioreactor metagenome | biome: Moose rumen | place: Sweden | collected 2011-10
AATTAATTGAATTATGACAGATTCACAATATTTAGACAGGGCAATAGATTTCATTGCCAAGAGAGAGGAAGCAAGTGACTATATTTGCTGCGCTCTTCACGCCATACCAAAAGAGTATGACATTTGTGCAAATGATTGTGAAAACATAAATAGGAATTGTGTACTACGTTTTTTAAAAAATTACAAAGGAGGTAAGAAATGAAAGCAATTGAGAATTTAATTGGTAAGAAAGTGATAATCCGCTCAGACAGGGCGGGAGTGTTCTATGGTACGCTCAATGAGGTTGAGCCTTGCGGTGACAAGTACACCGTGGAGATGGTGAATGTAAGGAGGCTGTGGTACTGGGATGGTGCTGCAAGTCTGACCCAACTGGCAATGGAGGGTGTGAAAGAACCTGATAATTGTAAGTTTACTATGTGGCAGGACTCTATTGTAGTAAGTGGCGTGATTGAAATATTACCAACTACAGACGAAGCACAACAAATCATTGAATCCGTAGAAGTATGGAAAGTATAAAAGAGAAAATCCATCAATTCCTGTCTATCAACTCTGGCTATGGCTTTGGCTCTGAATATGGTGATGGTTCTTGCTTTAGCAATGGCTCTGGCTATGGCCGTGGCTATGGCAATGGCGATGGCTCTGGCAATGGCTTTGGCTCTGGCTCTGGCAATGGCTCTGGCTGTGGCTGTAACAAAAGCTATGGCTATGGTTGTGGTTCTAAAGGGGACATTGAAAGTATAAACGGTCATAAAATCTATGTAATTGATGGAGTTCAAACAATAATTAACGCCGTTATTGGAAACATCGCCAAAGGTTTCATACTTCATTCAGACTTCACACAGACACCTACATATATTGCCAAGTATGGCAATTATTTCGCCCATGGCGAAACCAAAGAGGAAGCCATAAGGAGTGCCCAATATAAATATGACTACAATCTGCCAGTCGAACAACGCCTGAAATTGTTCAACGAGGCTTATCCTGACAGAAAGAAGAAGATTCCCGCAAGTGAGTTGTTTGAATGGCACAGAAAGCTCACGGGCTCATGTGAGCAAGGCAGGATAGCCTTCTGCAAGGGCATGGGGTTGGATTATAAGAATGGTGAATATACCGTCAATGAGTTCATTGAACTGACAAAAGATGCTTATGGCTGTGACATAATCAGGAGACTCTAATTATGGGTGAAGAAATGAATCCGCAATTATTTTATGCCCCGATTGGTTGTAACGATGTGCCGATACCTTTTGACGGAGAAATGGAGATTAAGGAATTTCCTGTGGAAGCAACAACACATGGTAACGGATTGTCGTCTTTCTCGTGCCAAATGAGCGCACGTATCAAGCGATTTAGTATCAAGACGAACCAAACTACCGAGGAAGATAAAGAAACGCCTTAAAACGCATTTCTCGCACGTCTTGGGGATTCCTGTTAAATACATTCATTTACTAATTCAATAACAAAAGACACAGAAAAATGGAAGAGACTAAAAAGAACGCAGTATCGATAGAATATACGAAAGATAATCCCCTTAAAGTGATAACCCTGTTCAGTGGTTATGACAGTCAGTGTTTGGCGCTTGACCGTTTGTGCCGTGAATATCCTGAATTTGCATACCAATTGGTCGGTTGGTGTGAGATTGAGAAATCAGCTTGTATTGCTCATGATGCTTTATATCCTGATGCTTCTGGTTTGAATTTGGGTGACATAAGTGCGGTTGATGTTGTTGATGTTCCTGATTGCGATTTGATAACGTGGAGTTTTCCTTGTTTTGTGTCTGGCACGTTGATTTTTACTGGTCGTGGATTGTTGCCGATTGAGGAAGTTGTTGTTGGTGATGTGGTTCTTACGCATAGTAATCAGTTTCAGGAGGTGCTTGCGGTTGGCAGTCGTTCGGGTGCTTCGTTGTTGAAAGTTCGCGGTATGTGTTGCAATGATATCTTATGCACTCCTAATCATCCGTTTTATGTTCGGAAAAGATACAGACGCGGTCACAATTCGGAGCGTTGTTTCACGGAGCCTGAGTGGGTTGCGGCCGTGGACCTCACAAGAGATTGTTATCTTGGCTATGCCGTAAACCAAAAATCCGAATTGCCGGAATGGGGTGGTGTTGTTGCTACAAGATGGCACAAGCGGGAAAACAAGTTGTCTGCGATGTTTGAGAATCCGTCCTTTTGGTATCTAATGGGCAGATATGTCGGTGACGGATGGAAACGTAAGAATAGGACTGGCAGGGGAATTGTGATTTGTTGTTCAGACAGGAATCGGGAATCTTTGTTAAAATCGATTGATGCTTGTGATTTGTGTTACACAAGTGTTCAGGAGCGCACTGTTGAGAAGATATTAATTTCAATGAACGAATTATATGCTTTTGTCGGTCGGTATGGTTATTACGCACACGGCAAGAGTATTGATATTGAGACATTGAATCTGCCTGATTATTTATTGCGTTCCTTTGTAGATGGTTATGTTGATTCTGATGGTTGCTATACGGAAAACGAATATAAAGTTTCATCGGTCAGCAAGAATTTGATATATGGCATTGCCCATTGTATAACGAAAGCATATCGGTGTCCTGTCAGGATATATTATACTAAGCGGAAAAAAGTTACGGAAATAGAGGGGCGTGTTGTCAATCAGCGAGATTCGTGGAGTGCTGTATGGCACAGGGAACGAAGGGCGCAAGACAAGGCATTCTACGAGGATGGTTATGTATGGTTTCCAATTAGGGAAATAATTGCCATTGAAGAAAAAGCAACGGTGTATAATATGGAGGTTGCAAATGACAATTCTTATACGGCCAACGGTGCAATAGTACATAATTGTACTGACATATCAGGTGCTGGTCGTCAGGCTGGTTTGTCGAGGGGCAGTGGAACGAGGTCGAGTTTGGCTTGGGAGGCATTGCGGTTGTTTCGTGGCAAGCGTCCTAAGTATTTATTGATGGAGAATGTTTCTGATTTGGTTGGCAGTAAGTTCATACGTGATTTTCACGCTTTGTTGTCGGAGTTGGAGGACATAGGTTATGAGAGTTTCACTCAGGTGTTGGATGCTCGTGATTACGGTGTTCCTCAGCACAGGGAGAGGGTGTTTGTGGTGTCGATATTGCGTGACGAAAGTAAAGAAATGCCATATTATAATTTTCCTGAGCCTTTTGGTTGTGATGTTTGTTTGGAGGACTTGTTGGAGGAGGAGGTTGACCGCAGTTATTATTTGTCGAAGGACAGGGTATTGAATTTTTCTGATGGTGTTATTGATGATGATGGAAATGATAATGATTCAGGATTCGGAAGTTTGTTTGATAATGTTGAACAATAAAATTTTAAATCATGTATAAGCGTGTTGTTCCCGTGTTGCATCGATTTCTTGTTGATTGTGGCAAGAAAAACAAGACTGGTAAATTTTAATAGATTGTCAGTTCGGGCGTGTTGGATATGCTGATGATAAAATCAGCGGTACTATAAACACTCGTATAGATGCTTCCGGTGTGACTTTTTTGGTTGAGGTGTATGGAAAGAAAAAGAAAAAGAATTAAATGTTATTGTCTTGGCCGTTCCCGTTCGTCTGAGCCGCATGGAAGGGTAGTGAATTATCATTTGAATTGGTATGTGAACACGATACACACGTGGCTTGGCGGTGGATTTGAGACGATGCAGATATATATAGTTGAAATATATGGTAAAAAGAAAGTTAAAACCATACATGATAGTAGGCAGTTTGCAGAAAAACGCTGCGAAAATACCTCTGAATCAGCGATTTAGTGGGTACAGTCCTACTATCGGTTGTACTGATGTGGGATTGCCGAGATTGATATTGATAAGATATGAAAGCAAAAAAGAAACTGATACAGTTGTTTAATTTGTTCCCTGACAGGTTTTTCGGACGTTGTGACAGGGGTAAAGTGTTCAGTGTGAAAGGTGTTGCTCCCACCATACATACGATGGCTGGTGGAATGCTTGAGCCGAAGATAATAAAGATAAACGGTGAATGGCGATGAAGAAATTAAGAATAAGGATTTGTAACGATGTTGACATGACGTGGATATGTTCTGCGAATATTCGTGGAGGTGTACGCAGCTTTGACGGCAAGACAAATGCGATAGAGACCTTTTCTAACGACACTTGTCCTACGATTCGGACAATAGGCGGTTTTGTTTGTGTGATAATACCTGAACAACATAAAAAATGACTTGTGTATGTGGATTTGGCGATACCCCAGAGGCTTGTTCTGCGGCGGATTCATGAAAGTTGATGAAATGCCCACATTGTCTTGTTCTGGTTTTGAGTATAATAATTTTCTAATAATCAAAAATAATATGGAAACAAAGAAAGAAAAGAAAAAAAAAAGAATTTGATTCCTTTGACGTTGCCGAAGGAACTTGAGGACATGGATTTTGAGATTCGTAAGTTGACTCCGCGGGAATGTTTCAGGCTGATGGACGTGGACGATAGCGACATAGACAAGATACAAGCGAGCGGAATCAGCAAAAGCGCCCAATATAAATTGGCGGGGAACTCCATAGTTGTGAATGTGCTTTATCATATATTCAGGAAGTTGTTCATTGAAAAAGAAAACGAGAATCAACAACTAAGTTTATTCTGACATGGAACTGAATAAGATATACAACATGGACTGTATGGAAGTGCTAAAGACAATGCCCGATGAAAGCATTGACCTCATTTGCACAGACCCACCATATAGAGTAACGTCAAGAGGTGGTATGGCTTCAACTACAATGTCAGGGTATTGGGTAACGAAGAAAGCATATAGCGGCAAGGTGTTTGACCATAACGATATAGATATAGAAGAATATTTGCCATCGTTCTATCGAGTGCTTAAAGCCGATGCCCATTGCTACATCATGTGCAATAATTTCAATCTACCGCACTTCTTTGATGTGATAGGAAAAAGTCAGTTCCACTTCGTGAAATTGCTCGTATGGGATAAGCAAAGCAAGATTTGCGGCAAGTACTACATGGGACAAGTAGAGCACATCTTCTTTCTTCGCAAAGGGAATGACAAGCCAATCAACGACTGTGGTCGTTCTGACTTGCTTTCTTTTTCAAACTTCAATCGTGAAAAAGACGGTGAAGGCAATAACTTGCATGATAGCATGAAACCGATACCGCTTATGCAGTGCTTGATAGAAAACTCTTCCAAAGAGAGTGATGTGGTCTTAGACCCTTTCGCAGGTTCGGGTAGTACATTACTTGCTTGCATACGCTCAAAACGACATTATGTTGGCTGTGAGATTGACACTCATTATTATGAAGTGTGTCTGAGGAGGATAAAAGCCGAGCAAGCACAACTAAAACTATTCTGACATGACACCGCAACAGATACAGAAGTATAACGCCTTGATGAAACGTAGGGAACAGCTTGCGAACTTCATCTACGTTTCAGACTTTGCGATGTTCAGCAACGCAGGCATATTGCTTGACGCTGCGGTGCGGATTGCAGAGAATACGATACAAGAAATTGACAACGAAATAGCGAAACTATAACAGACAAGGAAATATAAATATTAAATATTATGAAATACTTGATACAAATGCGAGAGGAATTTGAGAAGGCGGTCGATGCTTATGTAAACGCCTTTACGAAACAGTTTGGACTTGACGAGAAGGATTGCTGGTGGACAGGTGACAGGGTCGGGCTGGATAACTTCTGCTTCGGGGATTGCCATGCCATATCGCTTGACGACATGATATACTGCGTCGAGAACGGCGTGACCTATGACGAGTATGTTGCTTACGTGGACTATTGGATTAAGTGTGATGAATACAATTTCCCGCGCATGAACCTGAAGTCATGGCACGAGGGCGCTCCGCGAATCCCCGATAGCACTTTCAGCAAGTTAGACACGATGAAACGAGATTTTGAGGATTTGATTGAAAGGGAAAAGAGAAATATGAAATTTTGAAAAATCATGACGGAGCAATTACAAAAGAAAATAGATTTTGCTATAAAACTTATTCACTCGGCGAGCAAGATAGCCAAAGAGAACGGTTGTCCCGAAATAGAGGTTTGCTATTCGGGCGGTAAGGATTCGGATGTCATCTTGGAGTTGACGAAGATGGCTGGTGTACCTTATAGGGCTATTTACAAGAATACTGGCATAGACCCTAACGGAACTATCAGACACGCAAAAGATAACAACGTAGAGATAATGCCGCCCAAGAAGAAGTTCATAGACCTGCTTGCTTATCATGGTATGCCTTCACGCAGAAACAGATATTGCTGTCAGCATTTGAAAGAGTACAAGATACTTGACTATGCCATATTAGGGATAAGGCGTGATGAAAGCACGAAAAGGGCAAAACGATACAAGGAGCCAGAGCAATGTCGGGAATATAGCAAGAAAGAGAAATGTCGGCAATACTTTCCGATACTTGATTGGACGAAAGAGGATGTGTTGGATTTTATCAAAGAAAGAGGTATTAAGTTGCATCCATTATACTACAAGGACAATGGGGATATAGATGTGGAACGTAGATGCGGCTGTATGGGATGCCCTATGGCTTCATACAAAAAGCGTCTTGAAGAGTTCAAGAAGTACCCGAATATGGTTAAACTTTATGTACGTGGGGGGGCAATTCCTTGACAATCACCCATTTAGCAAGATTAGCACACTTTGCAAAGGCGCTTATGAGTTCTTCTGCTTTGATGTGTTCTGCGAGAGTTCCAAAATGCGTTTTCAAGAGAAGTTTGGTGCAAACTTATTTGATAGCGGCATAGACTGCAAGAAGTTCCTTGAGGACTACTTCAAGATAAAGTTCAAGGATTAAAAAAGACAAACAGAAAGCCCACTAAAGTATTCGTGTGCTTGAGAAAGAAATGAACGCTGACTTTTTCATAGGTGCACTTGAACAAATTAGGTTATCTTGCGAAGGGCTTAAACAAATTATATCTAATCAAAAGTAGTAATGACATGAATTTATTATCTGTTCCAAACATTCCGAACTGTCAGGTTGATATGGAAAATGGAGTAGTGTATGTGTTGAAGTATGGTCGGTTAAAAGAAGTAAAGACCAGAACAAAATACAAGTCGTTTACCATTCAAGTGAAAGGTCAGACAATCGGCATGACAACATACAGAATGATGTATTGTGCCATTAACCATATCGACCCGACAAAAATACCATCGGAACTTTGCATAAGCATGGAGAATGGCAAACTTGTAGTTCTTGACCGCTCTATGGTGATGAAAAAAGCAAACGCAGCAAGGAAGAAGAACACGGAAAGAATTACACAGATTAAGAAAAACATGATGATGATTGAGGGGTACTACGGCGGTGATACGCAACCTATACTTGACTATCTGCACAAGATAGAGGAGTCTCTTACGGCTCATTTTGTTTGGGTATATGGATTGTCACAGGAACGAAGCGAGATTGTTGTGGGGAACGCTGTAAACAAGTATCTTGACAAACTGAAAAATGGTGATGCATCATTTGCCATCCGTGCAAGCGTGATGCGGTATGCCAAAGGTGAGAATAATAAGTTTTTCATAAACAACGTAAATGAACGATAATCTAAGAACACATAAAACTATATAAGCATGGAAGAAAAGAAAGAACACATCTACAACCTGCAACTGACAAAGCGGCAAGCTGAGATTCTGTCCTACGCTTGCGACCGTCTTTCGCGCATCATCTGCGGGCAGGACTGGACTTATCAGGAGTTTCTGGAAGAGGCGTGGGAGAAGCGTTGTAAGAAAGCCACGGGAAATTCTATGGATAAGGAGTGGGCTGGCGGCTGGTACAATATGCGGCATGAGGCGGAGGAAATCTGCAAGAACATCAAGAAAAGGTTCTGGGGTTTGGAGCGTAACGCCATGTACGGCATCCACTATGACGATACGGCTGACATCCTATTTGATTTGCACCAATGTATCAGACACCAACTTTGGCTCGACAGACCAGATAGCGAAAAATCGACTATCACGGTGGATGCCTCTGATGCAATGCGTGTCGGCAGTGAGCCGTTGGCTATTATTGAAAATACGAAAAGAGGATAAAAGGCAACTAAAACTATTTGACTATGATAGAATACAGGCAATGCCCGAATACAATAGCAGGTCTTGAATGTACCAATGAGGGCAAATTTAGGCTTAATGGTCGTGAAAAAAAAGTTTTATACTGCCATACCGTAAATGGTTGTAAAGCAACGGCAAGGATTCAGTGTCGTGTCAACGGCAGAAATTTGTACTGGCAGGCGGCAAAACTGGTTGCAAAGACATGGGTGTGGGGGTATAAAGATACAGACTATATAATTTATATAGACGGCGATTGCCATAATATACGTGCGGATAATATTGAGATAGCAGACAGGGAAGAATATTACACATATATGCGGAGAAATAGTGTTTTCAAAGGAAATGGTGATGTAGAGAGCCGAAAGAGGAAATTACAACTCGTAATTGAGGAAGCGTCTTTGACACTGAACTATTTCAAGACACTGAAAATGGATGGTATCAACGAGCACGTCAAGAATTACTTATATCCTTGCTTGATGATGTATTGTCTTAACACTTTACATATCGGAGAATTGACCGCACAGACAATTGTTCCCGATTGCTTGGCAAGGATGTATGAATGCATCATGAATGGTATGTGCCTTTACAATTACGAGCGGTATTGCAAGAAATTGCTTCTTAACTACAAGAAAAAAGGAAATTACGGTGTGACAGGTAAAGTCCCGAAACCGATACATATAGAAGTTGAACAATTAAATTTAGATTGCCTATGGGAAAGGTGCAAAGTGACACAACTGAAAAGGTAAGATTCTCACACCTCAGAGCATTGTGCTCCGAGGTGTGGGAGGACTCAATTTTGATTTAAACTAAAATAAAGAAATAAAAAATGATATACGGATATTTACGAGTTTCGTCCGATGAGCAGGATGTGAACTCCCAAAAGCAAGGCGTAATAAAATTCGCAAAACAACATGAGTGGACTATTGACGAGTATATTACCGATGAGGGTGTCAGTGGTGGTAAAGAACCCGACAAGCGAAACCTTGGTGTCTTACTGAAAAAAATACAAAAGGACGATATTGTGATAGCGTCTGAGATTTCCCGTCTTGGTCGTGACCTCTACATGGTGATGGACATCCTGCACTTTTGCATGAAAACGGGGTGCAAGATTTACACAGTGAAAGACAACTTTGCGCTTGATGATAATGTGCAAAGCAAGGTACTTGCTTTCGCTTTTGGTCTTGCCGCTGAAATTGAACGTCAAATGATTAGGCAAAGAACGAAAGAGGGGTTGAGATTAAGAATGAAGCTCGGTGTTTTGTTAGGTCGCCCCGTTGGGAAACTTACTGACGATGATGTTATGTGCTCCACTGAGAAGAAAGAAAAGATTATAGAACAATATAAGTGGGGCGTACCAGAGAGACGGCTGTCAACAAACTTCAACATTGACCGAAATACTCTTATTAGATGGTTGCATCGATGGGGTGTAAAACATAGCCCATATATCGAGAAGCAGGAAAAACAAAGAGAACTAAACAGATTGAACAAATACAAAGAGGGTGACTATTGTGTTATTGAACTTACGGATAAACAAAGGGATGAATGGCGTAAAAAAATAGAATGTGACCTCACAATACCACAGATTTCAGAAACAATGAAAGAATACACTTACGAGCAAGTCTATGACACAATACTTTGCGATGCGGAGTTTAACCCTCTATACAGAAAACACGGACAACTCAAAGTAAAGAAAGGAAAGTACTGATATGGAACACATGAACGAACATAAATTTGAAATGGAACGTGAAGCCATCCGATATCGCCAACAGGCGTACAGCCGCAGTTGGCTGGAGGTGGTGAGTGCTATTGACAAAATCAAAAAGTTGGAACTATGACTGAAGAAGAACTGACACAGACTCCGTTCCGATTCCAATGCCACATGAGCACGGAGTACGAGCACACCACCACCCACTTCAGCAACGACGGAAGGATAGGTTTCTGCGACCATATGCCATTCAAGGATGGCGAGCCACACGGACGCTCATACCGCCACTACATGATAGACGGCAAGGTGTACAAAAGTAAAGAGAAGTTCATCAAAGCATTGAAAAGTGTGCTGTAAAAATCAGAAGAACTTATGAAGCAAATGATAAAACCTACTGAACGAGATAAATGTCGGGTGCGGTATCTCAAGCGGAAGATGGAAGAAATGCATAATATATTATCAGAGCAGGACAAGAATATGGATTGGGATAACAAGACGTTGATAAGATATTGGGATTATCGTGAGAAATTATACGAGATTTACCTGCACTATGGTCAAGAATTATTTAACTAATAAAATTAAGGTTATGTGGCTAAACGAATCAAACAGAATGAAGCATTTCCTGTTCGCCATACCGATAGGGCTTGTGTTTACATTACTTTGCGTGCTCGGTGTGGCAAGCGGCATGGAATTTAAGGATTCGCAAACAAAGGGAGGCACATGGGATTGGCTCGACTGGACGGCGACCATGCTCGGCGGACTTGTGGGACAAGCGGCGCAAGTTGGAATTTTATTATTAATTTTTTAAAAAAAATACGATTATGGGAATAGTACTTATAGTAATAACGCTTATAGTATGCGTTACGGTCGTGGAGTGCGTGAAGATTACACACGCCGACGAAGATTACCTTGAGACCCAGAATGGAAAACTGAGGAAGAAAATCGAGAAACTGGAAAAAACAATCACACAATTAATAAAAGAGAAGTATGACTGAGGATGAGATAAAGATTGCAAGGAGGCAGAGAAACGAAACATAAAATCGGACTTATAAGTGACAAGAACTATGACAGTAATCAATGACAAGATAATAAAGACGGTAGCCCAGTGTAACGGGTTGTCTGTTGAGGAGTTGCTCGGCAAGAGGAGACAGCAAAGGTTTGTGGAGGCGAGGGAAATGCTGTATGCGATATTGTATTTCAGCTATGATTACAGGCTGACGCAGATTGCCGACTTGATGGGCAAGAACCATACGACGGTGTATCACGCCCTTGAGCAGTACAAGACGGATTTTGTGATGAACCCCGATTTCAGGAAAAGGATGTTGAACATCAAACTCACGTTGAACGTATGACGAGACAGGACGAGACAAGACTGACGGGTGCTATGTACTCGATACTCTTCGCCAATGACGTGGCGCAGGGTGCGGTGTATGAGCTCGTGGAACTGCTTGACGGTGTGCCTGAGCTGATTCGGTTCAGGGTGAGGCAGAGGCGGAACATACTGATGCGTCAGATGAGGGAGTATAACAAGAAACTGGAGAAGACGCGCTACATAGAGTTTATAAGCGATCTGAACGACAGGTTCGGTGAGGAGTTGAGACCGGACCTCCAAAAGGCGTATTACACAGTCCACAACAGGCTTTCAAGATTTCAGATGCCATATACCGACCTGTTGACGAAACTCGTCCTGGCGAGCACGTTGTGCTTTACCGCCGAGACGAACCTGGAGCGTACCGTGACATATCTCCAGAGGGCGCAGGTGGCATACGCAAGCCGTCTGAAAGCGTTGTCGCTGACGAGGGTGTGTGACGCCATGAAATTGTTGCAGGGTGAGATTGAGAAGGCCGTGAGCCTCATGTATCCTAATCACAAGTGCGACCCGTTCTCAAGCAAGGACGTTGAGAACGCATTCGTGATAATTGCGAGGAAGCTGACAAACTATAATCTTATACTGGACACAGTGGAAAACAACGAAAAATAACACGTATTTCACGTGCCAAATAAGCGCACGTATCAAGCGATTGGGGTTTAAGATGAACAAAGTACCACGGAAGATGAAAAAACGTCTTAAAACACGATTATCAAAAGAAATCGGTGTTCCGACAAAGTATCTCCGTATTATCAATCCAGGGAAGAGAGAAAACATAAAGTTGAATTTGAATTTAAATAATTAGAGTATGAATATAGAATCGTAAAGTTTATAATCCATAAAAAGAAAATCGTTCTTTGACATATTGGAATTGCTAAAATTGTATAAACACCCACTTTAAAGTGGTATTTATTTGTCTATATTAATTATTTTTTGTAAATTTGCATATCTTTTCATGAGGCTGAACACCCAATGTCTTACCCTTTAAAATGAATAATATGAAAGATGTTCCTACCACAATTGGCTGTACATTGGCAAGGGAAAACGCTGTAGCGGAATTTAGGGGTGAAAAGTATGATTATGTGAGGTATTATTACATCGACGAGGAAGGGGATACTTTTACGACCACATTGACAGATACAGTTTCTTTGAACCAAATCTACAATCAATACAGATTTAAGTATGGGATTCCGTTTCCGGATGATATTCTGCGGCTGAAGAACATGTATGGCATTAATAATGCCACATTGACCGCCATACTTGGCTTTGGAGAGAACCAGATAGCGAATTATATAAATGGCGAAGTGCCAAGCAAGGCTAACGGTAAAGTATTGGCCGCCATAAAAGATGCCGCGACATTTGAAAGATTTGTCGATAATGCGAAAGGGCAATTAAATGCAAAGATATATGAAAGAATAAAGGAAAAGTTAAAAGAGCGGAAATCCCTTCCTCATAATGATGTGTTTGATGTTATATATGGTATAAGGGAGCGTGATATATATAACGGCTATGCTTATCAGGACGCGTCTCTGTTAAAAGAGGTCATTGTATATATACTTACCATTATTGGAGACACTTACGAGTCAAAGATGAACAAATTGTTGTTTTATTGTGACATGTTATCCTACAAGGAAACGGGAATGGGTATGACCGGGCTTTCGTATATGGCAAACAGGTATGGTACAATTCCATTCAGGAGTAGTAAGATATACCCTATGCTTGACATCCCAAAGAAAATAATTTTTGACGATAAAGCGGAATACTCTCCATATTGTATTGAAGACAAGATAGACTTTAAATTGCTTTCTGACACCAATAAGGATGTCATTCGCAGAGTGTGTGAGAAATTCAAGAATTATACAAGTGGAGCCATATCTGAGGAAAATCACAAAGAATCAGTGTATGAAAGGTATAAGAACACAAACAAACCGATTCCTTTCAATGAAGCGTTTGCTCTTATAAACATCTGAAACAATAATTGAATTATACAATAACGGCAGTTCCAATAAAACCACGGATTGCCGTTATTTTTTTTACAAATTTAATTTAATAATCATGACAGTATTGGAACAAAAGACGATGGAGGCGGTACAATCATTAAAGTTGAATTTAAGTAAAGAAAGAGAATAATTATAACGAAATGGGAAATTTTTGGGAGTGTGTGGGAAATTTTTGGGTAAAATACAGAATAAGTTGAAACATTAAAGTAATGACATGGCACGGAAAAAGAAACAAGAAAAAAACAAGGTTGTAGTACATATTCCTGTATTCAGGAGAGATGTGCTTGTCATCTTCGGTAATGAGGATGATACCCGAAGGGTGTTGTCTGAATACTGCGAGGAAGAAGAAATTAATGAATTGCTTGAGGACTTTTCATTTGACACGGATGGACATATGGTGTATAGTGAAAAATTTAAGTTTCCTTTTGTTTGGATGCCTGAGAAGCCAAAGACAGCGGAGGAAACAGGTACACTTGTCCATGAATTGTTCCACGCTTCCTACGCTATCTTTCAGAGTATTGGCAATCCACTTACGCCTCAAAGTGAGGAGGTGTTTGCCTATACGTTGGGTTATTTGACGGAAAAAGTGAAGGAATGGCTTATTCCCTCTTCTTCTTGTAAAATAAACTGCAAAATTAATACCAAAAAACAAATTAAAGATGAAAGTAAAGATTAAGAAACTGAATGAGAAGGCCGTGATGCCATTCAAGACCTACGACAAGGACTTTTGTTACGATGTGGTGGCAACGAGTTGTGAGGAAATCGCCCCTAATGTGTACAAGTATGGCATTGGGTTGGCTTTTGAGATATGTCCTATTTTAAACGATTATCGTGACGTCAATTTTTCCATAGATTTTCGTCCGAGGTCAAGTGTGTGGAAAACTGGACTATCATTGTCGAATTGTATAGGTACTGTGGACGAACTCTATCGTGGGGAGGTTTGTGCGGTGTTCTACCATGTGATGCCATCCATGCCGATTTACAAAGTTGGTGATAGAATCGGACAAATTAAATTGGGGGAAGCAATACCAATGGAGTTTGAGTGGTCGGACGAATTGAGTGATTCCGAACGTGGTGATGGAGGATATGGAAGTACGGGAAAATAACGCAATACCAAACGAATTGCAGACAGGCGACAAGGTCGTGATTAGCGACGGCATCCACATCTGGGGAGGGAGGACTGGTGTCGTGAAGTCTTTTGACGAGAACAATCCCAGAAGGAATACGAGATGCGTGATGCCTTATACAAGAAACTTGTTGAGAAGGACAAGTCAGAGGATGAGGTTTAATGTGGTTGCGATGGCTGTTATGATTGATGTAATCACAGAAATCCATAATGTCCAGTTGACAGGGTCCTTTAATTACAAAGCATATGAATACAAATTTGATGATATACGTTCTTCTGACCTTGATTTCGGTCTGCAACCTGAACGTGTCAAGATTGCTTAAGGAAAAGATTGGCTATTGGTTGCATGGTGCGATAGGGATTGTTGGCGTGATTGGCGCAATTGTGGAATTGCTTAAACTTTTTAATTAAGAGCATGGTAGGGGGAAAGGAACAAGACAGGAAAATAAACATTAAAAAAAAGAAATGAGTATGGAAACGAAGGTGTGCAAGAAATGTGGCCGTGAGTTGCCGTTGAGTGAGTTTTACGCGTGGAGGACTGAAAAGAAGGTATTTTACAAGGGTGTGTGCAAAGCATGTTATGAAGGCAAGAGACAAACTCCTGCTGGTATGCGTGTTTGCAAGAATTGCGGCGAACTGAAGCCGTTGTCGGAATTCAAGACAATGAAGAACGGGAATATATCCACAACCTGCACAGACTGTGTTAAGAAAATCCGTGCTGTGTATTCAGATGCCAAAAAAAAGTTGCTTGCCGAATTGAATGTGAAGTACAAGCGTTTGAGAAAAGAATCTTTGCCTAAGAAAGAAAATCGGGTTGATGATGATGAGTTGTGCCCTTCATTGATAAAGATAGAGAAAAGAGACGGTTTGTATGTAGTTCTTGTTCGCCTCATTTATTTGGATTGTCCTGACACTTGGCAATGGAAGGCAGTATATGCGAGTTATGTGAGACATCTGGCAATAAATATGATGCGCAAATGTGTTAAGATGAGTTGCGCTAAACTGAAGATGATGGCCAAGAATACTCTTTAATAAAAAATACTTAATTTTATGGTGTGTTTTTCAAAAATAAATTTTAACTTTGCAGTTGTAGCATATATCATGCTTTTTAAAGGTTAATTAGGGGGGGCTATACGTGAAGTACAGCCACCCCCATTTTTGTTGTTCGTTTCTCTTCTGTTATCTCGACTTTATAGAGTCCTTCCATTCCTACCTGACAATAAGCGTTACCGTTGTTATCCACCCATACAAGAATTATTAAATATGTTTTTTAGCACCGGAATGCAAGATAATCCATTCCAGTGTTTTTTTTATTTGTCAAGATTGGTATAATCTTTCGGATCAATATCCTCCTCAAAATCTCCCCACAACTTGATGCTCTTTTCCAGATACTCCATTTCTTTTTTAAATTCGATTTGTTCCTGGTTTATTTGTTTTATAATGCCATCACAACTCTTTCCTGGTTCCTGGAGTGTCTCCATACATACCCTGACAAGTTTGCGAGCCTTGGCGAATATCTGCCTATAGGTGTCTATGACGGCTATGGCATTACCAAGAGACGGCTCAGCATCCATTCCATACTTTTTTGTCAGCCGTGCCTGCATTATGTCGAGTTCGGTCGTCCATCTCTGGAATGACTTGTAGAACGAGTATATCTGAATTTTATAAAAGAGCGCAAACTCAGGTATAACGCTCACTTTGTTGTAATCGGCGTCAATTTCGTCGATTACAGTCTGTATTTTTGGTGTTGAAGGTAATTGTATCATATTGTTAATTTTTGTTAGTTGAAGAATGCTTGCACGTCTGGAGAGATGTTCTCTGTTTCGATGCAAATGTATCTCATAGTCATATCTGGGGACGAATGGCCCATGAATTTTGAAATGACGGCGAGAGGAATCCCTCTCAGCGCAAGTTGCGACGCAAAGGAACGGCGGGCAGTATGTGAGCCTACGAATTTGTATTTCGGCAGGCAACGCATCTCTCCTCGATTGAAAATCTCTACAGGCTGTGTGATTCCCACCCTTTTGCAAATTCTTTGGAGGGTTTCTATAATCACTTTTCGTGAATGTTTCTTTCCATACCCTTGTCGCAGATATTCCATGAGATTGCGATGCACGGGCACGCAGGTCTTTGTTTTTGTTTTTTGGGATACGTAAGTGAGCCATTTGCCGTCGGTCACATTACGTTCTGTAAGGTTTTCCACATCTGAGTTTCTTGCTCCGCAGTATGCCTCAATCATAAACTCCCTCTTGATATCCCGCTCGGTTTGTGAAGTGGGCATATAGCTATGTATGAGCTGGAGTTCCTCTTCGCTGAGAGAAACGTTTTGCACGGGCATCTGCTTTGTCTTGACAGCGTTTTTAAGCTGTTGCCCGGAAATTCCCGCCTTGTCATTAAGATTGATAGTCGCCTTGATGATAGCGAGATATGTTCTTGCGCTATTCACCGTCACACATGTTTCCATATAGTTTCTCACCGCTCTCATGCTTTGAGCAGTGATATCCTCCCATTGTGGGATATCTTTTCCGATAGACTGCGACAAGTATCTGACGATGTGTGCCGAGTTCTTATGCTCGGAACAGATTGCCCCAACAAATGTTTTTTTCCACTCGCTTATATCTATGGACATATCAATGTGTCCTGATTTAATGACGGATTCAGCCATAGACGGCTTCCAACCGGACTGTATGAGCCAGTCTGTAATTTCTTTTCTGTTCATAACAATGCTTTTTAAAGGTTAATTATAACTATTTTTATTGTTTAGATGGACCAAAAATTGTTATTAGAATTGCAATAGGAAAACCATAATAGAACATAGTTATCATCCCTCCTATTGAATTATCGTTTTCAATTCCCAATATGTTAAAAAGGAACAACCCGAAACCTATATAAAAAAGGCAAAGAAGAGTCAAATTAATCCCGTTCTCTGTAATCAGTATTTTTGGTGATGTGGAATAATAAAAATCTTTTTTTATTTTCCTCACATACACATTTTCCCCGTTTTGATTTACGAAGTAAGGTCTTGGACCAATTCCCTTTACCTTTACGTCGTTGTTGCCAGTGGCTAAGAGATGACATCTCGCTTTTATATACTCGAAAAAGGATTTTGCGGTATAGTTGTTTTTTGTATCAAGATTCACCCATGTGATATATTCGTATATAATTGTCCACACGAACGCTTTTATGAAAATATACTGCGCCGTTTGTATTGTGGACTGACACCAATCATTATAAACAATTTCTTTTTTTACGACTTTGCCTCCCAAAAGCCATAGCTTTCTTCCTCTTTTAAAAACAACCTTACAGGGTTTATCAGAGGCTTTATCGAACGGCACCCACTTGTACATAAAGTATTGCGCATATTTTGTGATTTCTACAACATTAAAAAATCTGCCTTGTTCGATGTTGAATCCATTGCAGAGTTTTTTTGAGATGAAATCGATAGCTTTTTCAAAATCCTTTGAAGGTTGTTTCTTGTCGTCATAATGTGAGAATGGCTCTACCTTGTTTCTTATATCATTGTTATTATAAATATCCTCTGTGTAAAAATACGTTTTTTCATCAAGGAAATAATCAACAGGAATACTCATATTGTAGAGAATTTCTTTCAGATGAGGATACAAATGTTCTGGGATATGCCATTTCTCCTTATTAATTCTTTTTTTGATTTGTTCTGATTTTCTCATGTTTTTTCTTTTTAAAGGTTAATATTAGAGCTTCGGCAGAGTTGTCCTGCCAGAGCTCGGGTTAATAACCATCTTACTATACCTTTCCTTGTTCGTTGAAAAGGTATTATTTCCTTTCGAGCCTTTCTCTAATAAGATATTGCTCGATTTTTATACGTTCTTCTTTTGTGACTATCATCAGTTCTCCATTGATTGATTCAAGGATCTTGAACAGAGTGTTCAAAGTTATTGAATCATGTCCATTCTCTACACGTGAGATACGGGCGGCGTTTTTAAAGACACCATCAGACACCTCTTTTTGGGTGAGCCCTGCTTCTTGCCGGACTCGTTTGAGTTGCATTGCGAAGTCTTGCAACCAAAAATGCTTTTCTTTCATAACGATTAATATTTATTTTCACAAATTTAGTAATAATGTATCAAACAAATGCTAAAAATTTATATGTTATATAACATGTTTAGCGCAATAACAGGTGTAATTAATACACCTGTTATTAAACATCAGACCTTAATTTTTATTATTAAATAAGTTCGCCAATATAAATTTGTTTCCCACGAAACAATTTGCTCGGGCACTTTTAGATATTGCCCTTGCCAATTGTTTTTTATTTGTCCCGACCAAATCGGAACCATAACGAGTGCCATTGTTTACACTCATATTTGCAAAATAAGTCATAGTCATAATAATTTTAGCAGATTAATGTCCTGCACGTGCGATTGCCCTTATGGCATCGAACAAATGCGTTGTATATCCCATGTCGATGATGTCTCCGTCGTCAAGATTCTCTTGCAAGTAAAACTTGCCATCCCAATCTTGTGTCGAGACGAACCAACGCTCACCGACATTCTTTTGCAACATCATCGTACCGTCGGCCATATCCTCTATGAGTATATCTTCTGGTACATTGCACGCTTTAATATTTATGCTTTTCGTCTTCATAATGTCCTAATGTTTTATTTGTTTAAGTTTAAGTTAATTTGCACGTCTTTTGCACAATGTGCGACCATGTTAATCTCTGTTATCCAATAAATAGCATCGGAAAGTTTGGAAAACTGCTTACCATTCGTCTTTGCAACGCCATCCTTAAAAGAGTCAACACGGATGTTGTTGCCTGCTAATGTCTCATCTATCAGAGAAACATTGTAAACCATTCTTTTCTTTTTTGCCATAATCAAATTTTTAAGTTAATAATAGATGTTTCTTTTTTATTGTATTAAACATTACTTTGCTATCATAAGTCCAACGTACCTGTAATAAGGTCTGTTGTTCTCTTCACGCACAAACTCAAATGTCTGGTACAATGCTTTACCCGTGTTCCAATCGTGACTATCAGGCTCACCAACTTGGAAGATGCCTCTACCATACGTTCGAGGTGGAACACAGTCACGCAGTTGCCAAAACACTTCGGGCGCAATGATTTGTCCGACTTGCACTTTCAACGTGCCGTCGTTCTCCCAATCTTTGTAAGTGTAGATTTTTTCTTTCGTTTCCATAATACTAATTTTTTATAAATGTTATTGTTAAAAGATTATGTTATAAAATTCTTTCCTATGGTCTGGGAATTGTTGTAGTGCGTCAAATGCCCACACAAATCGGTTAAGATAGCGAGATTCGAACTCCTTTAATTGTTCCAGGAATGTGCCGTTATTGTCGGAATAGAAATTATCATTAAAAATTGCGGAGAGACGCGTAAGCTCTTCAATTTGCTCATCCCCACAATTAAAATGTTTTTCCATATAATCCGACAAGTCCTTTGTCAGATGCCACATGATTTCCATAAGTTCTTTTTCTCTCTGAGTTGTTTTAGTTAAAGTAGTCATAGTTTTAATGCTTTAAAGTTAGAAAATATAGTTCTGCCCCACTCATATAAAGACGGAGCAGAAAGGGTTCAGCATACATAATTGCCGCATGGTGTGTCTGTTGTGATGTCACACCACCGCAAACAGTGGTCAGCCGGTTTACCGTCAAAGTATGTGTTGATAGTCTTTATCATATCGTTTTCAGTCAGACTTCCTTGATATTGCTTACACTCGGTGCACTTATCAATAACAAATTCATTGTCTTTGCGGTATGCATCAATAAATTCATCAAGAGGGATGTAGCAAAAACAAATCTCGACATTCTGCCAATGTTCATCATCATAATAGCACCATCCCCATAGTTTGATTTCCTTAACTCCTTTGTTTTTGTAAATTGAATAGAAATTCAGATCTAAATGTGCATAAAATTCTTTGTAATCATATTGGTTTTAATTTAAAGGGTGAGACATTTTGCTTCGCCATGTGCATTTAAAGACATGACGAAAAATAAAAAAACTGAAAAATATTTTGTCACGTTGTTTTTCTCCCAGCCGTCATCTCATCCTCCATGATGATATCGCATTTGCAGAAAGGTTCTCCGTCGTCAACAAGTGTCCCATAATCCTCATAGATATATGCGACACCCTCGGACGTGAAGTCTCCATTCTCTTTCCATATATTCACTTCAGCCCATCTGCCGTCTCCGAGGTCCTCAAGCCAATAGGCATAGTCCTCGTCGTCGTAGTTGCGTTGAAGCAATCTGGTGTCAAGAGTAAGTTTATACTCTTTTTCGTCGTTTGCAGTTAGTTTTGTTTTGTAAATCATAACTTTTGAGTTTAAAGGGTTAATTAAAAAAACAATTCAGTACCCATGTCGAAAATTACTCTCGCCATGAGTTTTTTTGTTATCGTTGACACTTACCCTCTGTCATCTCAGTGAACATATCCAGTGTGTCAACGTTTTCCCTCGGAGGATAATAACCTTGGAATCGTATCTTAATCCTCTGGTCAATATAACCATTCAATATGGAGTAAGAGAATTCCAGATTATTAAGGTATAGATAGCCGCAATCTTCTCCTATACGATTATCTTTTGAGTGATGTATGGAGTCGAATTTCCGGACTCTCTCGAGGAATTTGGCGACTTTTAAGTTCTGCCCATTTACCAATTCATCGTAATTGTTTTTTCTGGTTTCAAGCCAATCTGCCCATGCTTTCATCTTCTTGTCGGTTATGGCTCCGACTTTTTGCGGAGCCGGACACTTTATGCGGTAGTTCGGCATACGCATGTGGTACTCCCTGTTGTCGCCCAAGATGCAGAAGAGGGCTGTCTTTTCACGGAACATTGTTCTTGCCGCATAAAACTCTCCGTTAAACTTGACGAGAGTTTCTTTAAACACATTGTTCACATTGATACCATCTTGTTTATAAACTTGCACATTTATCGCCTTAAACACTGTAGCAAAAACACTTTTGTTTTTAAGTTCGATGTCACGTTCGCTCATCCAATGATTTCTGTTATCATTAAGGATTCTCAATACATCTGGAAGCAGTTCTTCGTTGAGCACATGCACTTCGACAATCTTTTTGTCGATTGCATCTATTTTCTCTACGATGTCGTCGGTGACAGAATCGACGATTACATAATTTTTTGTAGTCATAATTCATACTATTTTAAAGATTAATAAAAGGGATAATTGAGAGTGGAGAGGCAATCACTACCACCCCACCCAAACAAAAATTATGAAACAAAATTTCTTTCGCAGGTTGATTCGCTACGCTGTAAGGCGTGAAAATGTGAGTAAATCGAAATCATACGACAACTCACTATACTGCACCTTATACTTTAATTCCCAGCATCCTTGTCTCTTCATGTAGAAATGCTCTACTACTCTGCCATGTTTGCCGGCCACATGACCATATTCCGCCTTGTTTTTGGATATACGCTCGTAAGTGCGCTCACGCTTCTTAAATTCGTCCATCATGGATTTCAAGTACTATTCATTTACGACTGTCACCAATCCGTTTTCTTGGGTGATGGTGCCTGTTGTCATTATATCAATGACAGTTGATGTTTTTGTTTGTTTCTTTGTTGCCATAGTTGATAATTTAAAGATTGGACTATTTTTGTTTTAAGTATGCCGCAGAGATTATAAATCTCCACGGCATATGAAAGCCGATCATGCTTTTACAATTTTTACCACTCCGTCCAAAAATCTTCCCAGTCTCCTCCGAGCGTCTCGTCTATAAAATCGAATACGTTTGACTTCATGAATTCCTGGAAGTCGTCACGATGCTCCTGATAAAACCAGTGCAAACCACTGAAGAGAGCGTCGGATATCCGTATTTCATGTAAGAGTCTTTCGCGGGTGTGGTTGAGCAGGAATTCTGTCTCGACAGAATCTTTTTGTTGTGCGAGAGCCTCAAGACGCTTGAACGACGTAGTGGATATAAGACGTTCAGAGGGTGATTATCTCTGTAGGTTTCTCGTACTCGAAAGAGCCGGAAGAGAATGCCGACGATATCCCTTTGATATCATAGTAATTCCTTCCCTTAAGGTTTTTCTTTTCAATCGTAGCAGGCCAGAGCAACTCTTTGAGTGGCCACAATCCTGACATTCCACGATATTTACAGTTGAATTTACTTTTCAGTATGTCATCTATTTGACGAACTCTGCCTGGACGACGCACAACATCGTCGCACACAAAAAAGTAATCACACTTTGGAGTAAAGAAATAGAATCCTGTTTTCATTGTCTTATACTTTTTAAAGGTTAATACTGTTAGCATACGGTGGGAGAATAAACTCCCGCCATACGTGTCATTTTGCGTCTTCCCAGAACATTTCGGATACCTCACAGTATATATCGAAGAGATACTGTTCATCTTGTGAAGAGAACAGTTCATGGTATTTTCCATAAAATCCCTTGAACGACAACCATGGCTCATCCTTAACAAGGTAATACGCGTGGTCCCAATCGGACAAGTACGCATCCTCATCATAGCTTGATTTCTTAGAGTTTCCAAAATCATAATATCGGTCGTACCATCCGTAATCCATTTCGTGCGGATATACTTTGTCGCACTTCCGGATTATATGCATTACGAGGTCAAGACAGTTATCGAGCTCGTCAAGATTTGTGCACTCCTCATCGGTATGTGGGTGATAGTAGCCGCACGACATATTAACGCAGGAGATTCCCACACCACGCACGGCGAGAGTGGCGACATCAGTAATCAGTCCGCATTCTTCTTTGTAGCCGAAATTCCTGAAACCGCAGTCGTTCAGAAATTCTTCCGAACACATGGTTCCGCACACGCTTGTTATGAAATCATATCCGTTGCGTCGATCGGCTTGCAGACAAAACCTACAATCCTTAAAGAATTGTAGATCCACGGCAGAGGACCCGATGCACCCGATTTCCTCGCCCACAAAGAATGCACATTTGATGCACTCCGTACGCTCAAGAGCTTGCAGGGCTACCCAAATGCCGTTTTTGTCGTCGGCACCGAGTCCTTGCTGGCTCATAGATTTCGGCGAGTACGCAAAAACTATTCCTTCGGTGTTTATCACCGTGAAATCCTTGCTATGCTGGTTCTGCACCTGGTCCATATGGGCGCAGATGCATGGATATGTCTCACTCACACCTTTTGTGACGAGGAGATTTCCAGCACAATCGGTTACGCAATTTGCGCCGAGCGCATTGCAGATTTTCTTTAAAAATCTGCGCATTTTCTTCTCACTTCCACTCTTTGAGTGGATTCCGTACAACGTACGGAGTAATTCGTAATCTTTTTGTTTCATAATGTATTTTAATTTGTTAAACATAGTTTTTTGTAGGTAGCCGGAGATTACTCACCGACCGCCTATTTTTTAAGAAGCCACCATTTTTCCATCCTCCAAACTCATCATTTCCTCCTCCATATCGTCGGGGAAATAGTCTTGGAGTAATTCGGAATACGTGCATTCTCTTTCTTTCAGGGTTTCTTGGAGATACTCACTCCAGCAGAAACCCTGAAAATCTTCAGCGTTTTTTGGAATGTATTCGCAATAGCGAGACGACCATTCTACGATGTTCGTTGGAAGATAATCTTCCAACTCATCAACCCATTCCACGTATTGTGGCAAGTATCGCCGTCCCATCTGGTGAGAATACAGCCAAAACTCATTGCTATTTCCATCATCTACGATCCAATCTTCCAAGTCCGGGTCGTATATGACATCGTCCCTGGACTTGTCCAGGTACGTTCCATATATATCCGACCATACCGCGTCTTCCTCGGCCACGTTGTAGACGTGGTAATCCGACCACTCACCCTCATCATAATCAAGGTATTTGTCGGTCCTGTCAAGGGTGTAGTTGTGATTAAACCCACTGAAATTTGCCGCGGTTCGCTCACTACTATTATACCATTTGAAGGTGTCTTGATAAGAAATTATATCATCATACTCAAGATCTACTCTGGTATAGAATTCTTTTCCGCTCCAGTCTTCGCCGGTTACGCTTTCGAAAGCGTCGGCGTCGTGACACGATGCGGAGAGCTTTTTATAGCCGTCAATATGCTTTCCGGCTATAAGTTTTTGGATGAGCACGTTCCTCCATTTGTCCTCCTTGGCATACGGTCGCTCGGCGAGGACATAGTGCTCTCCCTCATCGTCGTACACATTTGTGTACAAAACACAACGCGCGAGGATAGAATCGTCGTCTCCCTTCGTTATGTACGCCGCTTTGGCGTGCATAGCATCTCGGAAAAAAACCCAGTGCCCTTCATCGCTCATGCACGAGCCGGTACTGCCGGTGTAACACGACGAGTAAATCCTTTCAAAATCTCCATTTATATGGAGATTTATATCGGACACTTGGAGACGGTATGTTCTCCACGCATTAGCGAATGTTTCGCACATCAGGACTTTGGCTTGTTCTGGGAGGATTCTCGCTACCCCTTGGTCTTCAAGAATATGCCGGAAGAATTTGCCGGGCTTCATCTTGAAGACCTTTCCCGTGTCCTTGCGGACATATCGGATCTTTTCAAGATCTCCATCCTCACAGACTCCTTTCCACTCGTCTGTCCTGTACATAGACGATTGGAAAGTCCCCATTTCAAGGATTATATCCTTTGAGACGGGGTTTAGCAACCTCGATAAAACCTCGGAATACAGTCCCGTTTCCGAGGTTATACAGCGAAAATCTTTACTCGCAACGTTAAGCCATGTTGCGAGAAGAACTTTGTTCTTCTTCTCACGGACTTCTTTTCCTTCACGAATACACTCTCGCACGAAGAGCTCCTTGAACTCCTCGTAGTTTTTAATTCCAAATTGTAACATAATATCAAGGAGAGGACACGGGAATCGTAGCAGGTCCCTACCTACGATTCCCGTGTCCTCTCCTTGATCTCATTTTAAAGGTTAATAAATATAGTGCGAGAGAACAGGAATTAACCTATCCTCTCGCTTATGTCGGAATTCTATCGTTTTCCGATACGGTTTCCGATATGCTCCGGCAGATATTTATCGTACTGTCAGGGATTATCGTACTTGCTATAATTATCGTACTCTAATCCCCTAAAATAATTAATCGAGAATATCCCAGAAGCGGGACAACTCTCGATAAATTTTCTTTGCACCGTATATACGGAACAATCCGTATGTGGCGATACTAAGGAAGATGCCACCACAAACGATTGTTACGATGTTTTCACAGCAAAAAACTGCGAGCCACAGCGCAAGAATTATTGAAGAAGTAATTTTGCACATCATAATGTTTTTTAAAGGTTTCCGATAATGTTTTTTGCATCTGCCACAAATAATCATTTCGCGACAGATTTTAATTTATAATACGCCCAGCGTAATTCTCTGAAATTTACGCCGAACGTCTGAGAGACATTTCCTGCCGTCCAGGAGAATTCCCTCATTTTATTTTGAAGGAACTCGAATCTACACAGGAAACCCGCCAACTTAAAATCGTTTTCCATATCTCGCCCATCCGCTTTGTCTTTGCGGATCGCTTCTGCATACCGCAGAATATCTGACGAGATTATTTTTTTTGCCCGCTCCTCAGGACCTAAGGATTCAAGGAACGAGAGCAATATTTTTTGCTCTTGTACACTCAGCTTCTTTTGGTCCTTTGCGAGGCGTGGCAAATAATTTATTTGTTTCTGTTTCATCTTTTTTTTTTATTTGTAGCGGACGAAATTTATAAAATCCTGTCGTGCTGGATAAACACAGTCACATATAACAGGATGGAAAATTACAACTCCGTCCGCCGTCCCTTTAAAAATCGATTTTCATTTGTCCGCCATGGGTGTTTCTCTGCCGGAGCAGATTTGCACACATTCGGGAAAATCGAAAAAACTATGATACATTATTAATCTACACTTGAATTTTAACCGCTTTTCATATTCCGTTACTCACGTATCAGGATATAATCCGCCGTAAAAATCAAACCATCACAACAATAATGCACACCAAATAGAATGCGTATATGTGCCGTAACGATTTTGTGCAGTTGTCCAACGCCCGAATATTATGTTATGTCTTTACATTCCTGCTTTCCTTCAACTAAAATCCCAAAGCATACTTCACGGTTATTTGCACGGCCTTTCACTGTAAGTTTTTACCCTTACAAAGGAATATTTCCAGAAATATTCTGCCGCTTTATTCGCCGCTTCGTTTCTCTCTCAAATCTCATTTCCTTCCAAAGGAAATTTAATTTAAGATTTACCACTCGTGAGCAAAAAGCAGGTATTCAATACATACCATAACATGTTACGTATTGTTTTTGTTTTGTTCATTTTTTCAAATGTCGCTTTGCTCTGTATTTCTACGGACTTGCAACCGTTTATAACATATGTTATGTTATAAGTTACATTAAAGCGAATTAAAAAGTTTTATCCTCAGGAACGATGGTCTAACTATCATCCTCAGGAACGATGGTCTAACTATCCAGATATTAAAACAAAGAAAACCGAACAAAAGTTCGGTTTTCTTTGTTTTAATATATGAATGATATTAAATTTCGTTTAGTTGCTTTGCTATTGCTTTTATTTGTGCCGGTTGCAATGCGTTCAAAAAATCTTTCGATACTAAACCTTTCTCTATGAGTTTATTTTTTAGTCCTTCAATCGAATAGTTGACACCACGAACCCCAGATTTTGTTATAAGTTTTATAGAATTCCAACAAATCCGAAAACCGGCTGGAGTTGGAGTTGTCGTAATATTTTCGACACTTCCACAATTTTCTACAAAGGTTGTTTCGAAGTTGTTTGTTTTTTCGATCACCTTATTGATTTCATGGTTTTTATCTTGATTGTTTGCAAAGGAAGACACAACATTTAAAAGTGCTTTGAAATTCATTTCCTCTATGACCCTGTTATTTTTTCTTACATTCTCAATCGTGGAAATTATTTCCTCTGTGTTTTTTTTATCGAACCACGATAAAGGGATGCTCGTTCGTACTGGTATTATTTCAACCTCTTGTAATTTATCATACAGAACGGCTTTCCATTCGGATAACTTGTTTACTTTGTTCTCAATCTGTAGTTTCTCATCTACAGATAATTTTGTTCGTTTCATAATAATTGAGTTTTTTGCATCAGAGTAATAGATGCATATGTTAATAATAAGTTTAATTATATGTGAAACACTTTTCACATTGCAAAGTTAATACTATTTATTGACATATCAAAAAAAAGATAGTTTATTATTACTTTTTTATGTTTTTTTTGATTTATATCAAGTTGTGTGTAATTTTATTTGTTTTTTACACATTTCTTGATATATATCAATTAGTGTATATTATACACTATTAAAATAACACTCATGATTTGTTTTAATACCAAATCAATGTTACAATTTGTCCATATGTATAGTACCAGTTAATAATTTGTTTGTTTCATAATAATTTTTGTTTTTAGAAGTACTCAATAAATATATATTGTTAGTTTTATTATAAACGCCCCTCTTTCGTTACATTATTCGTATAAAGTAACATAAAATCTAATTGTTTGCACCCCACCACCCCAAAATTACACCACCAAAAAGTTTAATAACTTCTCATAAAAATTTTTATTTTTATTTTTTTTATTTTTTATAGCCATTATGGATGTTTGTATATATAATTATTTTGGAAATTAAAGAAATAAAAAATAAAAAAAGTGGTATAAAATAATAATTATTATATTTGCTGGTAGAATGTATGTAAGTGTAGGTAATGTTCATAGTTATGGTTTTGGTATCAGGTTAAGAATATATATAGTTATAGAGGTTTGTGGATTTCCTACATTATTAGTGGTTAATAATTTGTGGTACAATATTTTACAGATGGTTATTGCACATACACAAAAAGTACATATTCCCTACATTTTTATAGTATTTTGTAATAAAATAAAGGTATTTTTTTTAAAAAAAAGGTTTTAAAAAGGTATTTTAGGGGTTGTTTAAGGAGTTTATTGGGTAAAAAAGGGGTGTGCATACCTACACACTTTTGATGTTGATTATATCATATTCACATATCAATATAATTTATAGTTTATAAAGAAATATAGTAGAATATAAACAATATTAAAATCCGTTGGCGGGATTTATTGATTATAATTTATGAGTAGAAGGAAGAATATTGTTCAGGATTATTCTTATGGTGGTAATGTGCATGTATGCAGTGTTGACCCTATGGTGGATGCCATGTTATCTGATATGCGGAGGATAGGGGATCGTGAGTTGTTGTTCACTCCTCTTGCCCGTTGTGTTAACATAATGGATCGCAGGAGTGTATTCGAGGATTGGTTAAAGGTATTGGGAAAAGGTTTTCTTCGTTTTCGTGAAGAGGACAGTGAGAGGAGGGATAAGTCGAAAGGGGTATATAGATATGATGGGAGGTTATGGTCGCCGGTCAACAGTGTTCTTCTGAAGGATGCGCTTAAGGCATATCTCACTCGCGATTTGGCTATGAATAGTAATGAGTGGTTTCGTGGCGAGTCTCGTTTTTTGGAAGCCTTATATGATGGTGCCCGTCTTTCACCGCTTAATGAGTCCCGCACTATGGTGGCTTTCGTGAATGGTGTCTTTGATTTCTCCGAGATAAGTCATCCTGTGTATTATCCTTTCGGTGGTGGTGAGCCAGTGGTATCGTCGTTGCCATACAGTTATGACGTGAAGGCGGATTGTCCTTTATGGAAGTCGTTTCTCTGTCAGGTTCTGGATTCCGAGCAGAGGCTTTTATTGCAGAAATACATGTCGCTTGGTCTTGTTGACAGGTACGATGCTCCGTTTAAGATAGAGAAATGTCTGTGGATGGTTGGTCCGGGTGGTGCTGGTAAGAGTACGATACAGAATGTGATAAGTCATGTGTATGGTGAGGGCAGGGTGTCAAGTCTTTCATTGGGTCAGCTTCTGAGTGGTGGTAATGATGAGAGAAGCCGTTATGTGGCGTTGATGGATGGCAAGATATTCAATTTCTGCAAGGAGGTACAGATGGAGGACATAACCTATAGGGTAGATTCGTTCAAATCGCTCTGTTCGGGTGAGCCTCAGCAGATGCGTAAGATTGGTGGTGACGTACATGAGATGCGTGAGGTGCCGTATCTGGTGTTTAACATGAACCGTAAGCCTCGTAGCAGGAACATTGACAATGCTCTTATGCGAAGGATATTATTCTTGTCGTTCCGCTCGCCGAAGCGAGAAGAGGATTTCGATCTTGAGTTGGAGAGCAAGTTAAAGAAAGAGGCCGCCGGCATCCGTAACTGGCTTATTGAGGGTTTTGTAAAACTTCGCAGTGACGGATTCCGTTTTGATAATCCTCAATCGGAAGTGACGGAGAGTGACGAGTGGTTTGTTCAGAACGGTCTTACGGGAGAATTGTTTTTAAGAAAGATGGATTGTAGATATTACAGTTATTCCGGTGAGAAGGAACAGGGGAGATGGTTTCCGCTGAAAGTGATTTACGGATTTTATCTGGAATGGTGTCGTAAATGGGGATATGACGAAGACCTTGACATAACTGGTTTTGGTCGTCTTCTCAGGGGTATGGGATTTCTCTCCAAACGTCAGTCGCAAGGGATGTCGTACAGAGTGTATGGAGGGGATAAACTTGTTTAATGATTTGTTTAACATTTAAAAAAGATTGTTTTTATGGCAGTGATTAACGCAGGAAAGAAGCTTGGCATTCCAGCTGGCTTTTCGATTAAGGAAACTCCGATAAAGGAAGTGAAAAAAGAAAAGGACGAGAAATTAGATGAGAAGATAACGATTAAAGAAAAGGTTATAGCCGATATTAAGGAAGAGTCAAAAAAAGTAGATGTGAGAACCGATTATTTTAATGAGAAGCTCCTCAAAAATGTTTTGAAGAAACAGAAAGGTGCTGAATTAAAGAAGAGGAGCGATGGTAAAGAAAAATAAAGAAACCAATAAGTGTGATACATCCCCAAGGAAAAGAATAATCAAAAAAGGGAATCACCTCATGGACAACTCCTTGACCGCAGCTCAAATTGAGGATATCCGTCGATCCTATTTGGAGTGTGGAGAGAAAGACGGCAAAGATAAGAGTGACGATGTGATAAATACTCGGGTTGGTATGTATGATGATGAGCGTCGTTACGGTAATTATGTCATTCGTCGTTATGACAAGAAGGATGTGCCTGTTATAGAGATTACGGACCTTCAAGGTATTTGGTGTGTGTGTATCCCATACGACAGCGAGGTTTATTCCCTTGCCAATATGCTCATAGACTCTGGCGAGGAGACGGAGATTGCCGATGTGTTCATTACAAATCTGAGAATGGTCACATCGATACCCAATGGCTTCTTTCATCAAGCGGTCATGTTACTCTCAATGGCATATATAAGACCCTATCTGCTTAGTGACGGGTTATTTGTAGGCAAGGACGTGAAGCAATTCCGCAGGGACTGCAAATTCCTAAAGAAAGCTTTCATGAAATGGAGTGCGGAACGTGATGAGTTTGTCCGCAGGCAAGACGAGGATACGAATCCCGGACATGACTACTGGCGAAACCGTGCCGAAAGAATCCTTGCCGGCAATGATACGGAGACAAATGAACTTATTAGTGTCGCTGACGAAAACAAGAAAGTACTTGACTTTGTTGATTCCTTGTCTGACGAAAAAAAAACTGTCGGAGATTTGTCAGGTAAAGAATAAATCCTTATCTTTGCAATGTTGTTTTGGGGATGTATCCCCTGTTTATAATAAGTTTAAGTGAGGGTGCTTCAAAATTGAAGTGCCCTCTATGTTTTACCCCCTCCGCCTCGCATATTCGGCAAGCAGCATAGCGTCGCAGGTGGATAGTGTTATCTTGCTTGACGCATATGAGAACAACTGTTGCGCCTTTGCTTTCAGCCGGTTTTTCCATTGTGTCTTAGTGTAGTCGGATGATTTGCCGAGTTGAAATGCCTTTTGCCACTTCTGAGGTGTGATAGTCTCTGTTGGTATGCAAAGAGCGAGGAGTGCCATCTCGAGATGCCCATTGTGCCTTGCGAATTTAGCCGTTGCGGATGAAGACTGACCAGGCATTCCGTGACCAACATCTTCCATCATACAATGAAGTGAGCAACTGCCCCTTTCAGCATATTCTTTCACACCCTTAAGGAAGTCATAAATATCCCTTGGTGTTTTCGGCATGTTTATTGCCCTGATACTATCGTTTTCTGGGCTATATATAGCAATACCTCCCGAAAATCCAGGGTCTATCCCTATAAAAATCTTTTCCATAATTTTTAAATAAATAGTCAATAATATTGTTAAACACCGCTTGCCGACTCACCAATTTCGCCATTCCGGTATATAGGTACCCTGTAGCACATACAGTGCGGATGCGGGAATGGCTCATCGTCTATATTTACACCCTCATGGAAACCCACCTCATCATCACAAAGAGCGCATGGAAACTCGCTGCCCCTAAGTTGGTAATACCCAGCACATCCGCTTTCTTGCATCTCATAAAGCTGATTTTTCATCCATATCTGGGCAATCGCAATGCCATATATTTGTTTAATGGCATTATATCCGTCAAAGGGTACTCCTTGTATATTATGAGACCCGTCGGGGAAACCCACGCTCTCATTATTCCTTACGAAAGGTGACACAAATAACTGCTTGTATTTGCTTGTTTTACCAAGGTAAGGGTTCTGTCTTACGTTCGACACGTATTTTTGTATGTTTTTGATGGCTGAACTCAGTATAAGACCGGCAAACAAAGCCGCCGCTATAAGGCCGCCCACCTGATGAAGCATGCGCCACTCATAAGCATGCATTGTCTGTCTTAAATCCATATTCCGATGACCGAGGGATTGAAGGTATGACAGCAGATTATCTCTTTCGTTTTCGTCATCCGAACAAGCAAGAGCCTCTCCGACAAGAATCTCATATATCTCCTCGTCCATCCTGTCCATGATTTCAGTTACCTCGTCCATCATGGATTGGCTTACCGAGGAATCAAACGAGAATCGCTCTGCTGGGATATTATACTTGTAGGCTATGCGCACAAGCTCCTCCACGGCATCGTTGATAACATCGCTTGCAAGTGCCCATCCCTCATCCACCGCACCGCTCCTTCTAAGCACATACTGTTTAGCCAGTTTTATATCCTCGTTTGTCGGAACCTTGTACGTGTCTGTGTTAAGATTCATTTTTATCAGTTTCGCCATCTTTATTCTTAATTATGGTTTCTTCATAAAAGTGCTTGTACTGGCAAATAAAACAAGGCTGAGGCAGCCAGATGTGAGGGAGATAATCATTGTCATCTTTTGGGTCATCCTTCTTGTACTGGTATAACTCCGCGTATTTGATAGCGGCGTCCGTCTTTGCCTTATCGCCGTCAGGCAATGCCTCCATCTGGCGACGTAATATAGTGGCTATATCATCCTTTGACAGTTGCTCTGCCGTCCTTCCCCCAGTACCCCTTCCTTTTGCCGTAGCACCGGTTATCTTCTCACTCAGCTTGCTTACAATATCCTGGAAATTGGGATTCACCACAATAGATTCCCTTACACTTATATTCTGAGACCGTGAGAGGCTCTTGTTGTCTTGGTAAGCCACATCATAGGCTTCAACATCAGTGAAACCGCAGACAAGTAAATAAGCCATCACAAGTGATTGTACTGGTATGCCGTAATTCTTGGCTTCGACCCTTAATCGTTTGGAATAATCCATACTCTTTTTTTTGAATTCAATAACAGTAATATTAACACGTTATTGTTGCCGTTCTGTTCATCTGTAGTCAGAACAACCTTACGTAACCATGTCATTTGCCGTTGGAAGATGTTTGTTGTTATTTCCATCTTGATAAGTGTTTATGTATTCGCCCGCCCTTATAGAGAGTAGCGGGCGAAATACTATTTATAGATATAGTTCTACAGATATGTGTTTATGTGTTTTTAATTCTATATGGGAACGGAATACATAAACACTAATCATCGTCAGAGAGATTTAGTTCCTGTTCCTGTGAATCAGATGTAGAAACCTTATACCAAACAGACTGCCTACCTTCACGACGGCTGTCAAGTATGCCATACTGCTTGCACTTCTTCAATGCTTTGTCGGCAGGTGACTTTAATGTGTGGCGTTCCATGTGCCCCAGTTGTTACGGCCGACCCAGTTGCCGCTCTCCGTCCATTGCTTTCCAGATTTGTTGGGTCTGCCTGCGCCACGCCCTGTTGACACCTTACCCGTATGCTTGTTTGGTTGTTTTGCTTGGGGGTCTTCGCCGTTCTCAATATCACTCTGCGCCTGCGCCACCTCTATCTGCTGGTTTGTGTTAATCTCCGCAAGAGCTTCTTGTGTCTCTATCTGACCTTCATTTTGAATGTCAATACGTTGCTCCTCAAGAAGAAGCTCACGTTGTTTCTTGTCATGTTCCTCCCTTAAGATACGGTCCCATTCTTGTGAAGTGGAATAATATGATTTTTCCGAAGCCGTCTGTTTTGAGAGATACCCATTCTGAACAGCAGAGGACATATCAAGGATTTCAGCTGCCACATTACGGTGCACGTATGGCTCTATGTAATATACGATACCGGTATTTTTAAAATCAAGGGTATGTTTAGACTCTATACCATATCCCCACATGAATATCTCAACAAACTGGCTGAGTGCAGGATGGAATTTCTGGCTGTCATTGATTGCGTTCTCCACAGCGTCCGAATAAAGCATCTTAATAGCAGCCGCCGGCGTGTCGCCGGACTTGAGCTCAGGTGTTCGTACAGCGAATGACTGACGATATATCGCGTCTTCCAGAGTAGATAGCTCTGCCTTGTATGCCGTGGAAGCGTCCTGTCTGTTGAGGAATCCCGCCTCACCGTCGGAAGGCAGGAGTATAACCTTTGACGCATAAGACATATCCTTATTGCTTAGCTCCACACTACCCTCCCCTTTGACGTACATAATCGGCAGTCCGAAGTCGTGGTTGCTCTGAGCGAGACGAGAGAAAGCCATTTCGTAATTATCTATCTGTTCCTGTGAGTATGTCCAGCAAGGCCCTTCGTCATCACGGCAATATACTATAGGCACCCTCGGTGCTCCGTGAGGTCTTTTCTCTATGATTGAATATCCATCCGTATCAAATTTTGCAAGAGTGGGACCTGGCAGGAAGGAACCGTTGTCAGCGTTATCGCCGTTTGAGACAAGACAATAATAATATGTCTCATCCCATACGTCGAGGAACTGGACCATTTCCCCATTGTCATCCATATCCTCGTATTTTCTTGCGAATATTATTATATCCCCCGTTAATCTGTCATAATGAGGATATAAGACATCACCGTCTTTGAAAGACATGTTTTTCCATCCGAATTTACCTCCTGACATATATCCGACACATGCGCCATCTCCAGTGCGTTTAACACTATACATAAGTTGATACCATGCTATTTCGGAATTGACCTTACGCCATCCGTCCTTGAATGCGTTAAGTATCTCTCTCTTGCCGTCTGATTCTCTCTCATCAGCGAGCTCAAACATTATGTCATTACCACAAAGATGCGTAAGATGTTTGTAAAGTATTATCTTCTGGAATGCGAAAGCGTAGCGCGGAACTTCCTCTATATACCACTTCCCATCCGCATCGTTGTACCTCCAAATATCTGGGTAATACTCCTTATTATATATCAGATGCGCAAGCGGGTCGAATTCTCTCTCAAAATCCTCTTGTGTGATTTTTCGTTTTACAAGACCATCTTTGCGGACTACCTCCCATCGCGGGTTGCCCACGACATCAATTTCCTGATCGCCATGCCCTATGGCCAAAGTTCTTGTGAAAGGCTTCTTGATAAGAAGTTTTCTTTTGTTTCGTTTTTCTTCCATTATCCGAATTTTCTTAAAGTTATCCTGTTTCCTCCTCCCGTCCGCATAAGCCAATCGGGTACAGAGGCTGTTGTTCTGTTATTCTCAAAAGCCATCCTCATGAAAAGCGACTCTATATAGTCGGGGGAGCGGTGTATTATTTTTTTCATGGTATCTTTTTGTATAAGACACTTTCCCCTGTCTGCCTTCTTTTCGTCCGCTCTCAGTATTTTTCTCTCCTGCATAAGAATTTCCCGGAGTTCGAGATTTTTAAATCCCTTTCCGGAGAATTTACGTGTTAGGAGAGACGGCTCAAACGAGATCTCCCCTTGTATCAGTTTATCAGCGAAAGTGAAGGCGCATTTGCTTTTCACCGTGTCATAAAGCCCCTTGTCATGTTCCCCTACGGTCTCCTGGTTGCTGAATGGCTTTGCTTTTTTGAAGAATCCCTTGATAATCTGACCCACACCCTGCATATCATAGACAAGATTTTCCTCGGCGACCCTCCACTCATCGATCTTCGCTCTTATGACCGTTACTGTGGATTTACTATCGAGCCGGCTTACGAACACGTCAGCCACATGCCATCCTATCCACAGCCAGAGGACACATGCGTCGCCGCCGTCAAAAGCAACGTCGAGTGATGCTCTTCGCACCCCATCGCCGATAATCGGAGCATTTTCAAAGCACCTCTGAAGGTGATACATCTTGACAATATCAGTCCCGACCGACATATATTTCCAATTACCTTTAAAATCACGCTCACGCTGTTCATCCGATTGTTGTGCGAGATTCGCCTTGTATTCGGGAGATGAATCAAGAAGCGCGCGATTATCATCCAATTCTGCGCGGACAAATGTCACCGACTTTATATACATCTGCTCAGGCGGTAGCACATCCCGATCGTCGGCGAAAGAGTCTATCACGTTCTTTACCTTTAAATAGACCTCCTCCCTACTATCTCCCCACACAATATCCTGTGGGGTCTCTCCTCCCATGAAACAATACCTTATTTTGGTGTCTCGCTCCTTGATTGGATATCCATCCTCCCCAATCCACCAGTCAATGAAACGTGCTACCCATGATGTGGGGTCTGGATTGCACGTGCCGATAAGCCGGTTTCGTATATGCGCCCCGTTTCTGTTTGCCGTGATGAGGTATTTGAATTTCTCAAAACTAATCTGTGTTATCTCGTCAATGCCTATGTACGCATATTGCCGCCCTTGCATACGGTCTTTGAAATCATCGTATAAACCCACGTAATACGAGAACTGCACTTGCGCTCCCGTGTACATATCCCATCTGTTATAAGAAGATTTGAACGTACCACATGTACCATACATATTTCCCGATTCCCTGATGATATTACTCAGGTCCGCACTTTCCTTTCTAAGGATAATACCATTGAATGCGGGGTTTCCAAGAAAATAAGCCGCACCCATAAGAAGCATGACAGTATTGTGATTAATGGTAAACGCATCAGTTAGATAAAGATGGTCTTTGCCACTCACTTGTATGCACCGGCACTTTTTCTTGCCTATCAGTTTAATTTCTATGATTTTTTTTGTTATCTCACACACTGATGGATGTTCCCAGTGCTTTTTTACAGGAGAATGATATAATAGAGCGTTGTCCTTGTATTTGGCACACGCATAATATGTATCCGGACCTACAAACACAAGCTTACACCATATACCGAGAGAACGGGCTATCCATATAAAATCTTCGAGAAATCCCTTGTTTTTACTCTTCACGGCAGGCATGCCTCTGAAGTATGATGAATTCATATCAAATATTGCCCTGACGAGTTCCCATCTTGATTCCTTGCTTGCCATCTTATAATCGTCTGGTATGCGGAACTTATTATTAGTAAAGCCTTTGCCTTGCCGGAGGTACTCTCTCTGTTCGGGAGTGATTCCGTATATACGCCTTACACCAGTCTCCATATTGAGAAACCACTTATATCCCAATGCCTTTATTATTTCCTTTGCCCTAATATTATATCCTGAGAGAACCAATCCCGTTCCCTGAAATGTGACAGTTCCAGTACATGAGAAAGCACCAAGGGCATAGGGATGGACTGGGAGTAAATAAGGTTTCATTCCCTCTCTGAACGAGACTTCTCCGCAGAGAGGAATCTCGACAAAACACGATTTCTTTTTTTTAAGGGAGTTAGGAAACTCATGTCCGATTCTGTACTCGCTTTTGATTTCATCAAGCGTCATTACCGTGTATTTTTCATAAGGTGTCTTCCTCGCAAGGAATCGATGCTCACCCATGACCTTAACAAAAGAGCCATCGTCGAATGTTACCCTGTAAGTGTTTTGTTCCCCTTGTTCAAATATTGCCTCAACCCTTTGCGTCCCGTCGAATGGGGTTGCCACCGGGTCTCCCTCTCTCAGGTCTCCCATAAGCACCGTACCGCCTGGTGTTATAACAGGTGTGTCATAAGAATTAGCCTTACCTCCTCCACGGTTTCCGCCAGTGATTATTATGTCCACATCCATGGCAACGGCGTTTTCCTGACCGCCAGGTTGAGCAATATAATCTGTAACTTTCTTTTGGCGAAATAAAGCTCTTTGCTTGTTAACGCTTTCAAGGGAATAGATAGGGAGATGGTTGGTAGTGTATTGTCCTGTAAATCCTTCCATGTGTCATATTTTATTCGTAATATACGAATTAAACACCTCAAAAATACGTATATTCCATGTAAAAACCTTTGGAAATCACAAAAAAGAAGCAAGAATATTTGTAAAGTTACTTTTTTATAATATTTTTGAGACCGAAAGTGATTATACAGTGTAAAAGATACACTTCAAGTCACTAAGGTAAAAAGATTGTTTTTCATTTAATTTTATTTTTATGGACAAAGAGACCCTTATCCAAACTTTGAGAGATAAGGTCGGAGAGACCGACTTTGCGGTTTTGTCGGACCGTACCATAGACAATATCGTAACCCCTTTACTACCGATGTTCTCAGATGATGAGAAGATAACCGACGAGAGCTATAATCTGCCGCTTGGTATATTGAAGAGTTACATTGGTCAATACAGGCACGATATCGCCGAGGGTATTAAAAACGGCAAGGCCAGTTGGGAAGAAGAACAGAAAGAATCTGTAAGCAAAAAAATTGCGGAAGAGATTGAGAAAGCTAAAAAAGAATGGGAATCCAAGAATGATACATCCAAAGATACAGACTCTATCAAAGAAAAAGACGCACATCTGACGGCTGAGGAGATAACTCAAAAGGTGATTGAATCGCTTACAGGTAAGGGCGGTGCTCTTGAAAAGTTGACAGGGACCTTTTCAAAATTCATGGAGGACTATTCCGAGGAGCGCAAACAGAAGAAGATGTCACAAACGAGGGATGTTCTTAGGGATTATCTGATAGAACACCTTGGTGCCGACCGTATGCCAGTCGTAAATCTTGCAATACAAGATATAGAGATTAGCGACGATTCGGATATCGACTCTCTTAAGAAAGACGTAAAGGAAAAATATGAAGCCCGATACAAGGAGTTTTATGGTGATATGCCTTTATCTGTACGTGACGGAGCATACGGCGCTGGTGACAGCGTTGACGAGTTCAAGCAATACATGAAGGAACTTGAGCAAAGAGAGGCTGACTCTGCCCGTGATGCGGAAGCTCTCAAATCCCAGCTGATCTGATATTTAGACAATAGAGATTATTTTCAGTTTAACTTTTAAATTTAATTGCTTATGTCAGTAATTAATGGAACATTCAATCAGACCGTGAAGGCAAACCGCAAGTTCGGCGGTGCTGTTGTCGTGTTCGAAGGCAAACCGGAATTGCTTATCGGCGGTTTCAGCTTCAATATTGACGACCTCCCTGCTCCTGGAGACGTGTTGCCTTGCGGTACTCCTGTTTATTGCGATGAAGAAACCCGTACGATAGTTCCAGTCATAGTGGGGACTATTGAAGCCGTTGACACATCTGCAAAAACAATAACTATCGCAGACCATGGATTTGGCCAGGCAGCGTTCAAGGTAGGCGACAGCGTGGGTCTGCTCGGCAGTTTTGATACCGTGGCAACAAGTTATGCCACTGTCACCTCGAAGGAGAATAACATCTTGACACTAACCGGCAACATAACAAGCGCATCCGTCGGTGCAGTAATTGTCGCCCTCGATGATTCTCATAAGCCAAAGGCAACTCCGAACGCTCTCTTGCCATACGATGTCGTTCGTGATGCCGACGCTGTCAGTGTGGATGGTGATGGGGCATGGAAGAATGACCGACCTGTTCTCACACGCAGGATGCCGGCTTTCAATAATATTATCAAGACAGCTCTTGAAAATGCGGGCTGTCAGTTCAAATTCTCTAACCGCAAATAAGAAAGGAGGAATTTATGGCTACTACAAGAAGCAGAAATATCTACAACCAGTATGATATCCGCCGCTATGTTGATGACAACAATTTCTCTGCCATCATGAATGCGGCAAACTCAAAATACAACTCACTGAACTCACGCTCTGCACAATGGAGGTTGCTCGGTGATTGGGACCTCCCAAGCGACAGTAAGATATGGTCTCAAGGAGAGAAGACAATTCCGATTATGGCAAGAGCGTCTATCCTCTCCACTCACGCACCGAAGCCGATGCGCTCGACTTCCGGGTGGAATTTCTACTCTGGCTCGACACCAAAGATTGGTCATGGTTACACTATGGATGAGAGTGATATGTTCATGTTGCGTGACGCAAAGAACAACACAGGACGCTCGATGCAGTCACTCCTTTATGATTCTCTCTTGACAAATTCCCAGAGTGCATTGGGTGGTATTCACAATGAGCTGACCCACATGGCCCTGGAGCTTGCATCCACATCGGAGATTCATGAGCAGAGTGTTGACGGAAGCAAATATGACTTCACCTTTGAGTTCGAGGACAGTCAGTTCTTCAGAGTGGACCCATTGTGGTTCAACGCAGATAGTACTGCGAATGAGAACGCGAATGTCCTGAAGGATATCATAGTCATGCAACGCAGTATCACCGCCAGCGGACGTAACGTGGACGCATGGATGGTGAATTGCGACACTCTCGATATGATTCTTGACCATCCGAGCATTATCAAGGCGTTTGTCGGCTGGAAGAGCAATGGCGTTGCCACAAGTGGCGCAAACTATTTTGCGACTCGCACAGAGATTGCGACCTTCCTGCATGAGAAGGGAGTATGGCCATTCTTGCCAATCGACTATAAGAGTGTGCATGAGGAAGATGGCAAGCCAGTTGAGGATGAGCCGGCTTTCAGTCCATACACTATGGCTGCTTTCAGCACTCGTGAGAAACTATTCTCGTTCAAGTGTACTAACTCCATATGGAAGGACCGTCAAGCTTACGGAGGAATCGGCAACCACACTCTTTACACTTTTGTCGAGGACCGTATCGCCGTTCTCTCCACTTGGCAGGAAAATCCTATCCACAACACGGTTGAGTTTGAACTCTACTCTGGACCTGTATTCAAGCGTTTGCGAGACTACGCTCTTGCAACCATTTGGGAGGCAGGTTCGGGCTCTGGTTCAGGTTCTGGAGAATAGCCGTTTAATCCAACGAAATCTCTAAATCAAATATGGATACAATTACGATAACCGACTACCTGAAAGGTTTTGTGAGAGGTGTTGAGCCATCCAAGGAGGCGATAGCATCAATATGTATATCCGCCGGCATTGATGATGTCAAAGCGGTATATCAAGAATTAGATACCCGTCAGCAGCGTCTTGCCCTCGCTTATTTGTACTTATGGATGGCAAAAGGTCCGACGACTGGCTCAAGATGGAGTGAGAAAGACGGGGAATGGAGTCAAAGTGGTAGTAATGGTACATTTACCTATGACCAGTTGCGATTGTATTTCCGTCTTGCGAATGATATCCTGAAAGACTATGGTCTTGAGGAAAAGACAACACCTGTTTACGGTTTTCGAGGTGGCGGTTTTCGTAATATCCGTACTGATTCAAGAGGCAGACATTTATAAGGAATTATAAGATGTATCCAAACGTCCGAGAAGACAATTCAAGATTTCCACACACTTGTACTATTAAACGTAGTGTAAGGTCAGATGACCCACTGGCCGATGACGAAGAGTCGGTTACAATATACGAGGGTGTCTGCCGAAGTTCTGATTTTCACACGACCTCAAATGCCGGTGATGTCATTACAAGCACAAGAAAACTATCATTACCAATAAGGCAACAGGAATGGGATGAGGACCATCCTATCCCACTGGAGGGAGATGAGGTGTCGGTAAATAAGGGAAGTCATAAAGAATATGGAATCATTCTTGACAAGATGCCAGGTAATCTCGGAACCACTCTTCTTTGGAGATTTGTAAGAAATTAGCCATGTCATGTCGAATACAAGCTCACAGCTGATTAAGATTCTCGGAGAGCAAAAGGAACGCCTATACGAGAAATGGGAAGGGCGTCTGACCGAATTCTGCAAGGAACTTGTACGATACGCCGTAGAGGAGCGACTAAGCGACCCCTCAGCTCACAACTACACGGGAAACCTCATAAATTCCATCGTTGTCATGATGTTCCGTGAGGGACAATTTACTCATGTATTCGAAGCGGGCGTCAGACAACCCATCACCTATAAGATGAGTGGCCCTACCAAATATCATTTTACGGTGGACTGGGATGGGGCTGAGAGCAACTACGAAGCCGAAGTAACAACAAACCGTGGTTTTGGTAATGCTGACGCATACGAGTTCTCCCACAGATACAAGGCTAACCCAAATGCAATCTTTGAAATAGTACTCGCATATCCTGTTGAATACGCAGAATTTGTTGAGAATCTGAGAGGAACTGTTGGTTACGCTGCGATGTGGGAATATGTAAGACATTTGAGTTTCGAGAAAGTTGTATCAAGTGATGATCGAAATATATGGTTGTTTTGAAACAATATATAGATGGCAGAGAATTCTTTGACATATAAAGTGTTTGAGATTATGGGTAGCCGGTTAAAAAGTATCGGTTGTTCATATTATCTGCAAGATCGCCCTTTAAATATCCCTGAAAAGACTGACAGATTTGTTGTTCTTCGCATATCTGGAAGGCTGTATGACAGGACAAAGGGATTTAAAGGGTCTGGCAAAACCACATCAGGGCTTATTTACGCTTTTCAGCGTTCAAAAAGCGACGGAACTCCCAATATAAAGAAGCTGACATCACTTGAGAGAGATGTAATGAACCTATTTCCAATTTCCGAAACCGGCGTCTGTTGTACGCATCCAAGATGGCTATCTGGAGTCTCGGATGGATACGGTTTTAACATGAGTTCCATTATTTTCGACGTTAGGATTAATCTGCCGTTTTTAGATAATTAATAAAATAATTTTTTAAAACTACGTATTATGTCAGTAATTAAGAAAAATTCGATGACCGAACAGGTCTTTGACGGCATCAGTGCTTTATATGCCGTAGCGGGAGGCTTTAAAGTGACACCCGAGCATACTGTTGATATCACAGGGAAAGACCTCGTTGAACTCCCTGTCAGTGAATCAAGCGGTGTAAGTATAAACGGAGGCAGTCCATCTACAACCATATTCCGTGTGCATGGTCTGAACGCTCCTTGGACATCACATATCACTCCAGGTGACGCAGAGATTACATTGCAGGTCCCTACCTACGATTCCCGTGTCCTCTCCTTGATATATGGAAGTGCTTACAGTTCCGACGATATGGTATTTCCCATACCATCTGGCACGGTTTCAGACACTACCATAGAAACTCTGACGGGTAAATCCTTTGCGTTCCCAGAGAAAGCTGTCAACCTCGGTCTTTTGATTATCAATGACACGGAGGATAAGGCACTCTTCATCAAGAAAGTCAAATTGCTCGCCAGCCCCGAATTTTCTGGTGAGGACACTCCTTTTGTGGTTAATCTGACTGGAACTGTTGCGAGCGGAGGAGACCTTGACGCTATGGCAATCCTTGAGCCTGAATCCGGGTCTAATTAAAATTAACATATCCCCTGAAAAGACGACCATGTATTCCGAGCGGTAGTGGCTCGTCTGCTCCCGCTTGGTTTTTTCAGGGATATAACGATGTTTTTATAATTAAAGGTTGTTTATTATGGGGAAAAAGAATAAAGAGCCTGATGTGCGTCAACCGTCACGCATAGAGCAGATGACCTACCAGTCGTTGCGTGACAACGATGCCACTATCGTCAAGGTTAGAAAAAAGAAGTATAAAATCCGGTGGCTGAAGAATGGCCAACTTGCTAAAATGGGTCGTTTGCTGCTCCATAAGAAAACTTTTGATGTTGCCAGGGGTGAGAAAGAAGACAATAAGCAGGAGGATATCCTGAGTAGTTTTCTTGCTGATCAGAAGTTGGCATGTAAGACGGCCGCCATAATGGTGCTTGACGGCTTTTGGAAGGTGAGAATGAAATATTGGTTTTTATGGCGGTGGTTTTACTATATCAGACAATATCAGCCAAGTGAACTTGACGACCTGATATCCGAAGGCAAAAAAAAAGTTCCGCTCGAGCAGTTCTTGAAAGTTACCATGTATCTGACAGGGGCAAGGGATACTCTGATGATGATGAGGACGGCGGAAGCAGAGCGTATCCTTCACGAACTCAGTTCGGTTCAGCCCACAGCCTCTCAAAAGGAATCAGGGGGCTCACCCACAGCAAATGGTTCTTCTTCGGGCTCATAAGAGTGCAGATGTATGAATACTATTGGGGTTACACGATAGCTCAGATAGAACTGGCTGGTTCCGACGCACCATTTATAGCCTACAAAGCAAAAGATAAGCTTAGACCTGGGCAACCAGGATTTAAGTCTGACCCTGAGAAGATCAAAAGGGATGTTGCCAGATACGAAGAGCGTAAGAAAAACAGGAAATTCAGACTGGAGAATTTTCTTGGCGGTAAGAAATCCGGTATCGTGAATAATATAAACAACAAGGATGGTGGGTCATAACCCATCATCCTTTTTTATTAAACAACAAATAAAAGAATGTATAATGGCAGATACACTTAATATTTCAGTGCAATTTGTGGAGGCTGCAAATTCTCTCACTACTCTTGCAAACCAGTTTGAGCAAAAGCTCAAAGACAAGAACATTCAAGTGCAATTTGTGGATACAAATGGTTCTATTGATGCTTTGGTGACGAAATTGAAAAATGCCACACAAACAATACCTCTCAATTTTAATATCAATACCAGTAGCTTACAACAACTACAGACAACTCTTAATAATCTTAAGAACATGTCGCAAGGTGGGGCAAGCCTTTCTCTCAAGCTGGCTAATCCTCAAGATATACAAAATCTTGTGAATGAATTCAGGAACTTGTCTGTAGCGCTTAGGGATGTAGGTGACCAACTCCAAAAGGTAAACGCTTCGTTAACCGGTAACGTATGGCAACATATAGGACAAAATGTATCAGAGGCTAACAGTAAAATTGAGCAACTGATACAAACTGTTGGGAAGTTAGAATCGTCCCTTAATAATATTGGCGGAAGTCATGGCGGTGGAGCTGGAGGCGCGTCAAGACAAGTTGACCAATTAACGCAAAGCGAACAAATGCTTGCCAAAGCACTTGCAAATGCGAATCAGTATGCTCAAAATCAAAGCAGGATATTCTCTGACTTAAAAAGTATGGCTGCGCAGTATGTAAGCGTTTGGGGTGTGAGTAACTTCGTAAAAGAAATAGCGCAAGTTACAGGAGAACTTGAATTGCAGCATAAGTCATTAGAGGTGATTTTAGGCAGTGCCCAAAAAGCAAACGAATTATATACGGATATCAGAAATCTGTCTCAGATGTCGCCATATACTTTTCAGGACCTCATGAAAAGCACTCGTCAGTTAGCCGCATTCGGTGTTCAGACCAAAGATTTATATGGTCGAATGGAGGCTCTTAGTAATATAGGAGCAGGTCTTAGTGTAGATGTCCAAAGGCTTATCCTTGCTTATGGCCACACAAAATCTTATGGATATCTCTCCGGCATTCAGAACCGACAGTTTGAGACAGCGGGTATTGATATGGTTGGTGCCTTGGCTGATCGGTACAATCGTCTTGCTCGTGAAGCCGCAGGAGCTGGTGAGCAGATAGACAGAGTTTCCAGGAAACAGATCTTTGAGAAAATCAAGAAGAAAGAAATCTCTTTTGAGGATGTCGATGCCGTACTTATGGAACTAACGAGGCCTGGGGGTAAGTTCTATAATATGCAACAAGAACAATACAACACCCTTGGTGGTAAACTCCGAAATCTGCGCAATAACTACAATATAATGCTCAGTGAGATGGGGCAACAATCTCATGGCGTTTTAACTGGAGGTGTGGATATCTTAAATAACCTGACTGCCAACTGGGAAAAATATGCTACCATACTAAGGTCTGTCATTATTACAATGGGACTGACAAAGAGCATGCAATACCTTCTTAATACCTCGTTGACTAAGGGTTCAAGGATTCTTGCATCCCAATTTGTCACTGCCGGCAAGAATGCGGCGATGCAACGCAATATGGAAAAGATTATGAGCAACCAGACCAATGGCTTAGTTCCTTCAAAAGGGGTTGGTTGGTTAATAGGTAGAACTTGGCTTGGGCAAGGTTTTTTTGCTTCTAAGGTTCCCGAAAAGATTACTGGTAAGGGCATAAATACTTTTAAAACAAAACTTGACGCGGCTGTTCAAAGCGGTGAACTCAATTATAAGCAAGTAATGAGGCAACTTGTTTTGAACAAGGATTTGAATAGCTCATATAGAATGGCTGCGGCGTCGGTACTCAAATATGATGACGCAATGCAAAAGACGCTTGGCACATCAAGGGGTTTCGCATTGTTCACTCAAAAGTTAAAATTCAATGTAGTGAGTTTGGGTTCATCTTTAAGAAATGGTGTTACGAGCCTCTTGGGTGGATGGCCTCAGATGGCACTGATGGGAGGAATGTACCTATGGCAAAGGCAAGAGCAAGAGACTGGTGAGATTAGACGTCTCACGGAAGAAATGCAAAAGCAAGCGACGAATGACCTTAAAAAATCCAGCGAACTTATTAACCGATATATCGAAGATGTCGGTGGAGTGCAGAAAATCTTTAATGGGAAAGGAGAAAAACCGAACAACTGGGAAGATGACCCGTCGAAATATGGTTTTGAATTCGACGAAGAATTTTTGAAAGGCACAGATTTGACCGATACCATTGAAGAGATGAAACAAAAACTCCAGGCCTTATCTCCAATATGGGAATATGACTTGTTTGATGTTGAGAAAACAGAAGATCAAGTTGAACAGTTTAAGATTCTCTTGAATAAATTCAAGGATATAGCCGAGGCTAATCAATTCCTTGAAGATCAAAAAGGTGCTTTGGAAAACATCCTTAAACAGGGTGATACAGGTTACGGCTCTTGGTTTAGAGACTCTTTGAGCACAGACTTGAAGGATTATAAAACAGATATAGACGACTTGACCGAAGGATTGTATTCAATGAGCGATGCTAATATAAAACATGCAGCCGGAGAATTTGATGCTCTGGGGTATGATATTTACAAACTTGCCGGAGGTAGAAATGACGTAAATAGGTTACGGCAGGCCTTTGTTGAATTGAGCCAGGAAATTGCATTGAGCGGAAAAAAATACTCTCAATATAAAAGTGAGTTGGAGGATGGATATTTTTCTGCTTTTAATAGTAAGGTTCGGAAGAATATAGGGGAAATGCATGATGACGTGTTAGAGATTTTCAACTCCGACGGAAGCGCATTCCAGATTATAGCAAATATTCTCAGCGACGAAAGACTTGCAGACAAACCAGATCTGTTTAACGATGTCGCGCAACAGATATGGGATATGCTCGCAAAAGCGATGGAAATGAACATTCCAGAAAACCTTGCTATAGTGATGATGAAAATGGTCGCAAACGGCATGAAAGACAAGAATCTTGCCAATCAACTTTTCGTACCTCTTGCTACAAAGACAGCACAAGACGAAATAGGGAGTTACATATTAGACCACCAAAAAAATCTTAACACAGGAGGTGTGTCGCCTGAAATGATGTTTATTCCATTTATGTCCAGTCTGAGAAAGACGCTGAAAGATAAAGGTCTTGACGCGGCGACTGAAGTAAAAGGTTTTATGAATGGCATACGTGAGTCTTTCTTGACAGAGGCGCGAAAATTCAAAAACGGCGGGTTGCTTGATTGGCAGAAAGAACTTATTGGCAAAGGGAATGGATCAGATACTGAACTTCAGAAATCGTTCAGAATAAACTTTGGTGTTGATGTAAAAGGAAGTACGACTCCAAAAGAAATGTGGGAAAAAGTTCAAAAACGATTTGATGCGTCAAAAAAATTTATCGAAAGTATTCCGATGGAAATACAGAAGCAATTCGGTATAACGTTAACCCCTACTATGCTGTTTAATGTCGATGCTCTACAGAAAATACGAAAACAAATAGATAATCTTGTATCAAAAGCACCAGATGGTTATTGGAAATCTTTCGGAGAAGAGGCCATGAAAGAACTTGACGTAATGATCTCAGGTCTTAAGACAGCGAATAAATACGATCATGAGTTTAATGGCTCATCAAAAGCAAGAGATAAAGCTGCCAAGGAGGCTGCCGAGGCTGAGAGAAAAGCCCAACAAGCAAGAGATAAAGCAGAGAGTGAAAGACAAAAAAAACTGAGAGAAGCCGAGAAAAAGCACAGAGAAGCCGTTGAGGATGAAAGAAAGAAACTTGACGATATAATCAATGGCTATAGGGAAAGGGTTAGCACTATAAGGTCGGCTACGGAACTATACAAAAAATACCGTCAGGAGATGAGTAAGGATGCGGCAGCAAATAAGGTTCGCTCGGAGTATGCGAAGGAATTTGAATATGGAATAATAAAGAAAGGAGACCTTGACGACCTCGAAAATGAGGCGGTAGGCATTTTGGATGGTATAGTAAAAAAACTTGGCGGGGTAAGGGCTACTTATAAAGAAAATACTGAAGTAATTGAACACTCTGCCCATAATGCTATCATAAGTACTCAAAGGGTTATAAACGGCATTAACTGGGACAGAGTACAACAAAATGCAGATAAGTTCCTCTCATTCATGGATACCAGAATCAATAATCTTATTGACGACTGGCAGATATACAATCAGGTTCTAAGCAAGACGGGGCGTGAGGACATCGCAACCTATATAGCGTTTGGCAACAAGCCGACTGGAGTCGGAAAGAGTGGCGAATGGCGAGAATATTATGGCAACAACAAAGCTTTGGATTATCAACAAAACATCTTGGGGGCCTCAGCGCCAGCAGGTGGTTCAGATTTTTCAAAATGGATAAATTGGCTGAACAGTCTTTCAGATAAGTATAACAAAAATAACGAACCTTTGGACGACACAGGAAAGGCATGGATTGACTTTGCTTCTTTATTCCAAATAGAAGATAAGAAGGAGCGTGACGATGCTCTTAAAGAAGAAATAGAAAGGATAAAATCTATTTATGGCTTTGTTGATGAGAAGGGGAAGCCAGTCGATAGATACAAGGCGGAAAACGAGCGGTTTGACGCCATGTTCAAGGGCATCTCAAAGTATCTCGATGGGTTTGAGCCTATATTCAAAGAACAACTAAAGGAGTCAATAGATGCTTTCGTGGAACTTATATCTATGCCAAAAGGTCTTGCGGAAGAAAGGGAATTAATTCTAAGCAAGTATGAAAATAGGATGAACAAGATTAGAAGTTATTTCATGGATGGAGATGGAAATAGTAAACAATTCCTGAAAGCACAAGGCATAAGTACTACGGATCAACAAAAAGCGGAAGAAATAGCTACGGCTGATCGTGACTACCATTTATTGCTTCTTTCAGACGATTACAAGCGTTTTTTCAACGCACTTGAGACGATGAGTGCCGAGACGGGTGAGACGGTACGTCAATATTTGGTTGACGGTTTTCGCAAAGCATTCAACGCTGGTATAATTAATGCTGACGAGTATGCGGATTTTATGAAGAAGATTGCCGACCAAGCAAAGACCAACTCATGGAGAAAAGGTGAAGGCAAGGCTATTTACGAAAGGTTTGACAACTTGCTGTTTGACCCTACGAAGGAAAAGAACCAGAAAGAAATACAGTCAATGTTCAGTTATATTCCTGAAAGGGTACAACAAGTCGGGGAGAATATTGAAGGTTCGGAGCAGATAGGTCAGGCACTTGAAACACTTCTTTTAAAAATGCTCATAGGCTCAGCGAACAAACAAGACTTAAAAGACGCAAAATTCCTTGCGGGGATATTGTTTGGCAATGAACCACCATCAAGTAATGATAAAAAGAAAGCGCAGCAAATAAGTTCCAATGTCAATAATAATCCAGATGTACCGCCTGATGAAGCAATAAAAAAATTCAAAGAACTGATTGAGAATATCTTGGAAAGCCTTAAACAGTTTAAGGAAGGGGTTGATTTCTTTCACGATATGTTTGACTCTTTTGGAGAAGAAGGTATAGCAAATGCTTTGTCAGATGCGTCAACAGTGGTGGGTTCTTCTATTGACGGAGCAGAAAGCATTGGTGGAATGGTTTCAGCGATTGCACCATCTCTTGGTCCATACGGGCAAGCCGCAGGAGCGGCTCTTGGTCTTGCCATGGGTATGGCTAAAGCGGGTGACGCCATGCGTGAGAGGAAGATTGAGGAGCTCAAGCGAGAGGTATCAAAGATTGACAATACCCTCAATATAATCAGAGGTCTGCGAGAAAAGCAGCTTGGATATGACAAGGGGCAGACGCGCAAATTACTTGCTTCAATGTATGCCGGCTCAAACAAGAGGTCTGATAAGGCCATGTATGACTATTATAGCCGTGGAGGTCTTAGCGGTAGCGGTTACAGTCAGGAACTTGAAGCCATGAGGAAACAACGTGAGGCGTATCTGAAGATGTATGACGAAGAGAATGCCAAGAAAAAGAAAAGCAAGGATTCTCTTGAGGAATACAAATCGAAGGTTGCAGAAATGGATCAACAGATACTTGAATACACGGAGAACCTGGCCAGCGAACTCTGGGGCATAGACCTCAAAGGATGGGCGGAGCAGTTTGGCGATGCTTTGATGACCGCGTTCGAGAACGGCACTTCGGCTGCAACAGCATTTAAGGATACTGTAAAGGACGTAATGCGTACTGTGGTGAAGAATATGATGATAACCGGTATTATAGAACCTGCCTTTGATACACTAAGTGAAAATTTGTTCGGTAAGGATGGTGAAGGTGGGATCTTTGATATAAATAATGTCGAAGGAACCATAGGGCTTGTCCTTGATGAATTAAGCAGATTCTTTAACGAGGATTTACCCAACAGACTTGACGCCGCACAAGAGTTTTACAATGGAGCAAACGACGTTCTCAAACAGCATGGGTACAGCTTGGACGAGGCGGATTCAAGCAAGAATCTTACCAATTCTGTGAGTCAAACAGCAAGTGAGGAAACTATGGGTTATGTAGCCGGTTATCTTGCGACAATGGCACAGGATATGGCTGCAAGAAGGATTCAGTTTGACAGTTTTGTGAACGAATCCTGGCCAAATTATATAGAGATGGTTACTACCGCAAACATAAGCATAATGGCAATAGACCGGAATGTACTTTTAATCATGCAGATGATGCGTGACGGCGAGGGGGCTATGTATAACCGGGTTGACAACATATCAAGGCGAATGGATAATATCACTAACGGCATAGATAAAGTATATACAAGATAATCCTGTGGCATTCTTTAAGTGAGACGGCGTACCACTGCCATGTAATACGCCGTTTTGTTATGCTGAAAAACATAAAGAGAAATTTTACAGGTTTCTTTTGATTATCTAAATTTGAATTAGTATTAACCTTTAAAATTTTATTTTATGAAAAGATTATCGTGTTTTTTATTTGCTGTTTGTGCGTTTTTAACCTTCAGTTGTAGTGACGATAGTGATAAGTCACACAAAAATTCTATTCTTGGTGTTTGGGTAGAATCGTGGATTTGGAGTGATGGGAAATGGAAATCCCTTTTGGGTTGGCGTTATGGAATATATGAGTTTAAATCGGATAATTCGTTCTTATGTTATCTTGGAGAAGAAAATTATAAATCGAATAACCCCAATGAGATTCTTTCTGGCACATATACTTTTGATGGAAAGAAACTATCAATGAACGGTGGCTTTAAACATGATGTGGAATTTTCAGAAGATGGTAATCAAATGAAAATAAAGGAACGGGCTATTTACGATAGATATAAGGCAAAATGAATATTAAAATTCTTATTTATTTCTTATAACCATTGGTTTGTTAGGAGACTCACATTCCACAATATTGACTTGCGCACGGTCATGCACATGTATGATTACGTGCGCTTGTCCTTTTACAGCAACTTCGGCTTTTGCTTCATCAAGAAGGTATAACTGCGCCACGGTTATGCCATTATATCTAATAGTGGATTCACTATTACCTATCAGTACAGCATAACGAGGGTTAAGCAAGCTGAACTTATCGTCAACAAGAATATTATTCTTCCTTAAGAAATCTGCTGGGAAGAATTTTTTAATTTTCTCTTTTTGGGGAAAATGATGGTCTATGCAGAAATCAAGCCCAGCAAAAAACATTTTTACCAGTTCTTGACGATTTTTGTTATACCCTTCCCATGGGTCGTAAAAATCAGAACATATCCCACATCTTAATGCATCGTTGCGAAGCACCTCGTTTACAATCTCCAAAGATTCCATATCAATACAATATTAAATTATTCGCAATATAATCATTGTTATGAGTGAATGATTTTGGAAATACGAATATAATAGGCAAATATACGAATATTTTTTTACTTTCTAAAAAAAAAGATTATTTTTGCGTTGCAAAGGATAACGCAAAAATAAAAAATATTCATGGAACCTTACAAACTGTATTTCCAGCGTATCGATTATGATGGAGAGTCGTATTCTAAGGGGAGTTTAAAAGAAACTCTCTCAGAATGGGGTATAGCCTGCTCTGATTCTCAGGACAAGCCTATCAATGAGATGAAGTCTCTAACAACGCTTAGCTGGCCCGGTGAAGATGGCTCCGATGTATATGTTCCGGAAACACCAAGAGCGAAAGAATACGAGATTCAACTATCGTTTGTCTATTGTGGTGAAGATGAGTTTCGCAAGCAAAAAATCCAATCCTTTATAGACTTTCTGAAAAGCGGCAGGCTTGCCTACTATGATGAATTTACAGAAATAGGCCGAAAGGATGTAGTCTATGTTAGTTATGCCCCAGACAAGCTTATCAGGAAATCAAGTGATGAGAACGATTCCATAAGCATATTTAAGATGAACTTTAGGGTTCATGACCCAACAACTGACATAACGCCAGTAATTGTTAATAATAATGTGACAGAACTCACATGGATAAACTGATAATATACAAACACGGGACAAGCGCATCGAAAGAAAATATTAGATGTGAGATTGTCAAATGGAACTATAGTGACACTTACATGGGAGAAACTACCGTTTCGTTTGATTATGAAAGTCCTGTTCCCATCCCATTCGCAATAGGTGACTGGTGTGGATTCAGGGGGGAACTGTTTATATTGAACTATAAACCGACATGCACTCAGCAGGGTCATCCCGGCGATACCGGCAACTCATTCGTTTACCAGGGTATCAAGATGAACAGCACGGCAGACGACTTGACAAGATGCGAGTTTCTTGATGTGGTCCACACATCTGGCATGCATGTGGCGTCAGAGGGAACTAATTATACAGGTAGTGGAACATTCTCATTGTATTGTCACAACGTACAAGTGAAATATCATGGAGAAACGAAGTTTTTCTGTCCAGCACACGTGTTGCTTGACAAAATCCACGCAAATCTTCTCCGTCTGTATGGAACCACCGACGGTCAACCATATAATGGTAATAATGCGAAATGGAACATATATATAGACGACAGTAAATGCCTTACAGATAGCGTTGTTGTAAATGCGCAAAACTGGTCTTGTGCTCAAGCGTTGTCTGAACTCCATAGTTTGTTTGTCTTTAACGACGGAAGTAACAAACATATAGAATACATAGTAAGAGGCTATAATATCATTGTTGGTGATGTCAGTTCGCTTATATCTCAATATCCACACCTTGCGGGTATAACAGGATATCTTACTGACATAAACAATGATGGTGTCATATACAACTATGGATATGGAAGAGGGTTTAACACACCAAACGACGATGGCAAGGGTTTGTTTAAACTGATTCGCACATCAAATAGCGAACAGCAAGTCATCACCCGCCTGCGGGCATACGGAAGCACGAAAAACCTGCCTTACATGTATTACAACAAGAGATATTCGCTTCCTCAGACTATGTTCGTACAGAATCTACAGCTCCCACAAACATTCCTTCCTTATACGGGAGATGCTCCAGTAAGACCAGACAGTGAGCCGTACCGAAACAAAACTGAGGCGAATGAAGCCAGGGATGAACAGCAACTGGGCACAAGACAAGTTAAGGGTGAGTCCAACGATGCTTATATAGACAAGAATGACGATGCTGAGCACTGTGATGAAGGAATAAGAGAGGCGAGTGCGAGATGGGACGGGAGCGACGGAGAACTTCCTGAAATATATCCTACCATTTCGGATGGCACATACAAAGACCTGCGTGCCGGTGCGGTGAAAGATATGCAAGGTAACATAAGCGGGACCAATCATTTCAAGAATTATGGCAACAATGAAAGAATAGACACCATTCTTGCTCCAGGCGAAAGTTGTAATATAGGTGACGGAAGGCTCTCCGATAAAGATATCACAAAGAAAACTCTGGATACAATACCAGTTAATATATTAGGTCCTAATTCCTGTACATGGGATCCGTCTGCAGCCGGGGCACAAAGATGGATGGAGACCCAAGAGGCGGAGATTCTGATTTCCGAAAAACACTGGAAGGGTCGTATTGTGTTGGGTTACACAACAGAAATGCCAGCATTATATGTGTCTTGTACTGATATCGGCTCCGGAGACACCCGAGGATTTCCTTACAAGGTATTGTTGTCACTTAAAATAATAGGTGTACCGATTGACGGGAGCGCAGAGAGTGAGATAAGCAGGTATTCATGTTATATAGAACCCAAAAACGGAGTTGAGGCCATGCCCGCCCTACCCGATTTTGGCAAAGATATGGTGTCTGATGACCGCGACAACTATGCAATAGCCTTCAATGAGACACAGGCTATCGGATGGAGTACAGAGACACTTAATCTTGAAAAACCATCCAGAGTAAAAATCTGCGTAAGTCTAAAATACAAACGTAGCGTCGCAACAAACAATAATCAGTTTAGTTTTGTTTGGGGAATATATCCGAAAGAAGGCTACAGCTCAGGAATTATCCCTAAATGTCAGATAGATTATTCATCGGCTGAACTTGACTATGAGAGTGAATTTACCATGTTTGTCAAGGATAACGGTATAAACTGGCTTAATCTTGACAAGTCAGAAGATGGGGATGTTCAGATAACCATGAATACCGGCAATTGCGGAGGCAGGACATTTAAAGTGCTTACAGAAGAGACGAAAAGGACTACACGTATCGGTGAGGGAGGTTCTATGGTTGACTGCTGGGAACTCAGACTTGAAAAGGCAACCGACGATTCTATCTATGCCTATTTCCCAAGCGAAGTAAACCCAATAAGCGCTGGTGATGAATATGTAATAACAAATATAGTCCTTCCAGATGCCTATATTAGGATGGCGGAAGCGAGATTGCTTATTGCTGCGACAGCCTATCTACTTGACAACCAAGAAACTAAATTTACATATCAACCAAAACTGGATGAGATATATCTTAGACGTGATTACGACAGAAATATTGAGGCTGGGACACCAGAGAAAAGTATTTTCTGGCGGTTACACGCAGGACTTAAATTTACTTTCAGGCTCATTCCTGAAGAAGATGGCGATGATGATTATACTTTGGGTGATATCACCATTGAGCAAGTTCAGATCTCTATGGACGGCAGTGATGTCCCAAAGGTTGATATAAAACTCAACGATGAACTGAGCGAAAGTACACAAGAAAAGATAAAGACGAGCGTTGACAGGATATATGGTATCTTAATGGGAGGAGGTAGTGGAACCAGTGCATCGATGCCCGCTTTGCTACAGTTTATGAGGACTGAGGGTTCCAAGCTTTTTCTTCGGAAAGACATTGATGATATTGCTTCCGGAAACTACGAATTCAAGCAAAACATTGACATTGACGGTAAAACAACAATGAAGGATGATGTCAGCGTTTTGACAGACATAGCCGTGAGAGGCACTGCCCGCACCGCCAACGTGGATGCCGAGAGGGTGAGGGCAGACGGGATATACTCCGACTATATGGCGGGGGATAAGGGCGGCGACATAACCGTGGACGCCGATGTGGACGTGACGGACAACCTGAATGTGGAAGGGCAGTCGCGTTTCGACGGCAAGACACATCATAATGCCGGTTTGGAGGTGAACTACACGCCCGACTACGTGACGGGCA